>Ga0209666_1000134_pt1 | contig 57965 bp, 29 predicted proteins | sample SaaInlV_125m_DNA_FD_184679 | JGI IMG/M metagenome (GOLD analysis project Ga0209666, IMG submission 184679) | Marine microbial communities from expanding oxygen minimum zones in the Saanich Inlet - Saanich Inlet SI037_S3LV_10m_DNA (SPAdes)... | ecosystem: Environmental > Aquatic > Marine >...
TACCTCACCACGAAGGGCGCCGCCGGCGACACCGGGCTCGCTGAGCTCTTCTCCGCGCAGGGCGCCATCTTCACCAAGGGCGTGGACCAGTTCAAGGACCTCAAGGACGTGAAAAAGTGACGAGGCGCGGCGGCGGACGAACGCAAACGAGGGCAGCGTGCAGTGCGAGCACGAAACGCAAAACGAGTGCCTCGGCGACAGCCTGTGCATCTGGACCGGCGGCGCGTGCTTCCCCGAGTACGACGTGCCCTGCTGAACGCGAGAAAGAGTCGTCCTTGTACATACCTTCTACTCGAAAGTAGAGTAGACATATCTAGCTAGCTAGGACTAGTCAGAACTACTTAGTCCTAGTTCGTAGACCAACACGTATTACCTTTATGCTTATCCGAGATGTTGTTTTCTTTTCATCGCGACACACGAGCGCGACGCGTCACGTCCGCTCTTTGCTCAGCGCCTCGCGTTCGCGCAGCGCGCGCGCCACGCGCGCCTCGTACGACTCCGGCGGCGGCGAGCGCGCGACGCGGCGTGAAGCCGACTCGTCCGACCCCGACCCAGACTCAGACTCAGAGCTCGCCGAGAGGCGCGTGAACGCCTCGCCCTCGCCCTCGCCCTCGCCGGTTTTTTTCCCGTCGCGCCCGCGGAACAACGCGCGAGGGTCGCGCGCGCTCTTCATCGCCGACTGCCGCGCCAGCACGCGCGCCGCCTCCTTGACGTCGAAGCCGCCGTCCGGACCCAGGTTTTTGGGCGCGGTGAACAGCATCGCGTCCGCGGCGGACTGCGCGGCGTTTTCCGCGGAGGAGCGCGACATGTCCTCGTCGTCGCTCTCGTCGGACTCGCTGTCATCGCTCGCGTCGCCGTCCCGCCGCCGCACGGCGCGCACGCCACGCACCGCCGAGGGCATCCCCAGCCACCCGCGCGCCGCGTCGAACGCGCCGAAAGCGTTCGACGGCGGTCCCTCCGCCTCCGCCTCCGCCGCCTCGCTCGCGCCCAGGATGTTCGCCAGCGCCACCTGGATGTCCGAGTCGAACGCGTCCCAGTACCAACGCAGGAACCACCGCTGCGCCACGCGTTTGCGGACAAGGCACCGCTTCAGGTTCGCCTCGCACGCCTTCGTCTCGCGCGCCGCGGCGAGCCACGCGTCGAAGGCGTCGCGCGTCGCGCCGCGAAGCGCGCGCGCGAGCATGTTCCGCGCCAACGTCCAGCCGTGCGCCGTGCTCTTGGTGGCCTCGCGCCACGCCCGGAAACACGACGCGCGCGCGCGCGCGGCGAGTTTCTTCGCCACGCCCGCCGCGCGCGCCGACGCGAGCGAGAACAACGCGCTCTCTCGCGCACCCTCCGCCCACCCCGCAAACGCCCGCGCCGCGCTCCGTTTGGAGATGCGTTTGACGATGGCGCGCGCCGCGCGCGGGCGCTCGACGCCGTTCGCCCACCAGGTCTCGAACGCAGCCGCCGCTTGGAGCTTCCGGAAACGCCGCGCGACGCGCTCGGCGACGAAACGCAGGCGTCTGCGCTCGGCGACGGCGTTCGCCCACCCGTCGAACGCGCCCCGGAGCTCGCGCCTTGACCATCTCTTCACCGCCGCCTCGAACCGTTTCGATCGCTCGCGCGACGCGCGCGCGTTTAAAACCCACGCCTCAAACGCCCGCGCCTGGGTTCTTAAAGTGAGCCGGGCGATGACCCGCCTTGCGAGCTCGAGGCTGAGCCGCGACTTGAGCGTCGCGTCCAGCCACGCGTCAAAGGCGCCGCCGACGAGCCTGTGCGTCCACCGCGACGCGGCGGCGCGCAACACGTACCGCCGTCGTATTCTGCCGCGCGCCGCGTCGCGCCACCCGTCGAACGCGGCGGTGAGGCGCAGGCGGAGCCAACGCTCCACCGCCGCCCCGACGCGCGCGCGCGCGCGTTTCACAATAACGACGGACGCCGCCCAGCCTCGGAACGCGTCCCCGCGTCTGCGGCCGAGCAGACGCGCGACGGCGGCGCGCGCCAGCACGGAGCGCCGCTCGCGCCCGATCTCCGCGACGCGCGTCCAGCGGTTGAAGCTCCGCGCGACGTCGCGCGAGGTCCAACGTTTGACGACGGCGGCGAGCTTTTGCGTTCTCAGCGACGCCGCCGCCGCCGCCTCTGACCACGCGTCAAACGCGCCCACCAGCGCACGCCTGTGCCACCTCGCCAGCGTCCGCGCGATGACCGACCGCGCGCGGCGCGCGGCGTTAGCGCCGTCCAGCCACCCGTCGAACGCCGCCGCCAGCCGCGCGCGCGCGTAGCGCGTGAAGAAGCGCGACACCGCGTTCCGCTGTCGCCGCATCTCCGCCGCCGCGTCGCGCCACGCGTCGAAGGCGCCGACGACGGCGCGGCGACGCCACCGCTCGAGCACGTTCCCCACCACCAGTCTGGCGCGACGCGCGAATCGCGTGTGATCCGCCCACGTCGCGAACGCCGAGGCTGAGCCTCGGCGCGCGAAGCGGTACGCCGCGCGCTTGGTGAGCCGTCTCGAACGCGCCTCGCTCGACGCGCGCGCGCGCCACGCGAAAAACGTCGCCTTCGTCTTGAAGCTTCGTAAAAACAATACCGCGCGCGTCTCGCGTTCCCGCGCCGCGACCATTTCGTCGACGCGGGCGAGCCACGCATCGAACGACCTCGCGAGGTCCCGCCGTGTGATGCGCCCGGCGACACGCGCGACCAGTCGCGTTAACCGCTTCGTCTCGTGAACCCGGAACGCCCACGCCGCGAAAGCCGCGCTCTGCGCGCGGAGCGAAACGCGCGCCGAGACGCGCGCGACGATTTTCCGCGCGCGCTTCGCTTCGCGCGTCGACTCCGACCACCGGTCGAAGGCTTTCGACGAAGCGCGCGACGCGAACCGAGCCGCGACGCGCGACAACACCACGCGTCTCTTAGAGTTGACCTCGCGCGCCTCCGCCCACGTGTGGAACGCCTTCGCCATGCCGCGCCGCGTCCACGCCGCCAAGACGCGGATCATGGCGACGGCGCGCTGCTTGAAGCGCGCCTCGACGACGCCGCGCCAGGCGCGGAAGCACGTCGTCGCGCGGCTCGAGTCCGTGAGCGCAAACGCGCGCATCACAAAGTGTCGCCTCTCGGCGTTCGTGGTGGCCAACCGCCGCCACCGCGAGAAACAGCCGTCGCGGACGCGTCGACCGACGCGAGCGCGCGCGCGCGCCGCGGCGCGGCGCGCGTCGCGCGCGCGTCTCCCCGACGCCGCCCACCCGAGGAAACAGTCTCTTTTCAATACGTTTTCCCGCCGGATGCGCAGCCGCGCCGTGCCGGAGGTGACCCGCCTTTTCTTCACTCGCGCGTTCTCGCACCGGTCGTGCCAAGTCTCGAACGCGCGGAAAACGGTTCGTCTTACGATCGCCTCGAATTTCGCGTCCGCGCGTCGTCGCGTGGACGAGCGCGCGCGACGCAGAGAGCGGTACTCGATCCATCGCCGGAACGCCGGCGCCAGAGCGGCGAGGCGCGCGCGCGCGATGGTGGCGGCGACGGCGCCGTGGCGCATCGCCGCGCGGCGCCACGCGACGCGCCAAGAGCTGAACGCCGAAGCCACGGAAGCGTTGCGCCACTTACCGGCGACGCGCGCGGCGACGACGCGAAGACGCTTCGCGTCGGCGACGTTTTCAAACCAGGCATCCAGCGCGCTCGCCACGCAGCGGTGCTGCATGCGCGCCGCCGCGCGCATAAGCACGCGGCGCGTGCGCGTCTCCGCGGCGGCGTGCAAACGCAGAGCCTCGAAGGCTCGGCTCGACGCGACGCGGCGTCGACGACGCGCAAACGCGGCGGCGACTGCGTTTTCAGTCTCGCGCGACGCCGACTTGGCCGCCGCCGCCGCCGCGCGCGCCGTCGCCGCGTCGCCGGCAATCTCGTCGACGCGCTCTTGCCCGTACTCGCGCAGGCGCTCGAGCTCGCCGAGCGTCCACTTGCGCAGCTCCTCGCTCGCGGCGTGCATCTCCGCCACCTCGCGCTCGAGCGCGGCGCGCGCCGCAACCTCGCGCTGCAGCGCCACGACAAACTCCTTGGCCACCGCGCCGGACATTGCGTGCAGCACGCTGGTGTGCTCCTTGGTGACGTCCGCGCGCGTGCCCCCCGCGCCCGTGCCCGGCGCGAGCGGCGGCCGCGAGTAGCCGCCCGCGGGCGAGCCGCGCCGCGAGGACCTCGCGGACGCGGGCAAAGACCCGGGGGTGAGGGCGAGGCTCGCCGCCTGCCCGTGAAGTCGCGCCGGCGTATGCTCCGCCGTCTCGGATCCCCTCACGCGGCCGAGGCGCACGAGCGTCACGCGAAGCTCGAGTTTGTCCAGCCTCCTGTGCCTTAACACGACGGTGACGCGCGTCCATTTTTGTCGCTGCGCCTCCTCCGCGAACCGCGCGTCGAGGAACCACTCCTCCCACGTCCCGAAACACTCGCCGTGGAAACGCAAGCGGCAGGCGCCCTTGCGCGTCGCCTGCAGCAGCTTGCCGTTGGCGCCCGCCGCTCGGAACCCCACGAAGTCCCCGTGTTTCTGCACCTCCAGGTGCGCGTCCTCGTTGTTCCGCAGGCGCTCGAGCGTCCTCGCGGTGGCGACGGACGCCTCCGCACAGGCCAGGTCGACGCGAAACAAAAACACCGCGGAGTTCTCGCGGCCCTCGGGGTCCTCCTCCCGGCGCACGGCGTACGGCTTGCCGGAGTCGGGATCGAGGAACGCGACGACGTCGCCGTCGTTCAAGCCGGCCGCGGGCTCGGAGCCGAACCGCACATTAGAGCCGCGCGCCGCGTTCGCGGAAAGCCCGGCGTCGCTCATGGTGACGAGTGCGGGACCTCACCCCCCCTCTCGCCTCACCTCTCTACCTTGCGCCCGCCCGCCCGGTTCAAATCCGCCCAACAGACAAACCTTCGCCGCTTCCTCTGCGGGGCACGGCGTGGTCTTCCCGGCGTGCCCGGTCAGAGACCGCGCGGGCACCCCGAGCCGGTCCGCGTCCGCCCGGACGCGACGCGTCGCGCGTGTGTGCCGCGCGACTCGGACGAGCGCACCGCCGCGCGCTCGCGATCTGACGGGCGAAGCCGATCCCAACGGAGAGATCTCGGAACGCGTACGGAGTCAACAACGACGACACTTGGACCGAGATTACTACAGACGCGCGCGGCGCACGAAACCGTTCGCGACTTTCAACGAAAACGCGCTGATCTTAAAACACGACGTCTACCCGCCGACGCTCTAAAATCCACAAACCCTACACGGCCCCGGTCATCACGCCATGGTGTCCTGGAAGGGATCGTACGTGCTGTTCCCGTCCCTGTCCAGCAGGTTCAAGCTCCGCAGGCGCCGCTCCTGGTAGTACTCCATCTGGTCCAGCCTCCGCTCGACGTTTGCGAAAAACCCCACGCACTCTAAAAGCGCCTGCTTCTCGCCCATCGCGACGCGCGCCGCCAGCCGGAGGCGCGGCGATGAAGACGCATCCTCCGCGACGGCGCGGTCCTCGTCGACGCGCGAGGGGTACAAAGAGAGCGCGGCTTCGCACCCCGCGATCAGGGTCAAACACGCCTCGCGCTCGTTCGTCAAACTCACCGGCTCGGAGATTAAAGACCACGCCTCGGCGCGGAAGATTGCTTCGAGCAGAAACGCGTCGGAGTCCTTCAGGTTGAGCAGTCTTGAAAACACGCGGAGCTCCGCGGGCGGGTCCTCGAACGCGCGGATCGTGAACAAAGGCGCGCGAAGCAAACCCGCCACCTCCAGCACGTCCTGCTTGTCGAACTGGTTCACGTCAGTGTCCGGGATCTCGATCGGACCGAGCACGTACCCGGGTCTTAAACAAAACGCGTCGGCGAATCCAAAGTCCAGCGCGAACTGCGAGTCCACCTTGTTTGGGCCGTAATTCACGAACAACTCCAAACCGGCCACGACGCGCTCGTCTAAACGGAACAGCATGGACGGCCCAGAGCCCGCCCCGCCGAACACAGAACCCAGGCCGCCACCGTTCAGAGTCCACGTGCTGTTCACCAACCCGCTGTGGTTCGCCATGTCCAGCCCGGGGACGAGCGCGATGTCGTCCCCTTGGTCGCGCGGCGGCAGGCACCGCGAGCGAAGCGTACCGAAGGCCCACAAAAATTCCGTTTCGCTAAACACGGATTCGGGGAACAAAGGTCGGTTCGCGGAGAAGATCTCTTGTTCTAAGCTCACAAACGTGCCTCTGACGTACGCGTCGTACCCCGCGGCGTTCGAAAAAAGCTGCGAGCCTTGTAAATACGCGAGTTCGTCCGCGGACCAAAACAAAGGCGCGTCGAGTTTGGTCGGGAGAGTCGCGACGTATTCGCTCCATCGACTGTCGTCGCCCTTTGACTTCTCGTGCAGGAGCTGCACCGCGAGCTTCACCCACGCTGGTTGGTTTTCGACGAACGGACCAACGGCGGAGTCCGCCGCGGTGGAGGGGGTCATCCACAGCGACTGGGGAACGGAGAGCGCGGCGTCGCCCGCGGCGATGTCTTTCGCGGCGACCAACCCCCAGCCCCGGCCGCCGACGCTCCCATCCACCAGCTCGACGCGCGTCTTGGAGACGTCCACGCCGTTGGCATCGAGCCAACGCCACAGCGCGTCGAAGTCAGCCTGCGTGCGCGCGTCGTGCGCCGCGGTGGCGGGCGCGGACGCCGCGGGGTCGATCGCGGAGGGCGCGCGAGCGCGGCGGCGAGAAGAGATGCCGCCGCGCCACGCGGTGGGCACGCCGCGCCGCGCGAACGGCATCGACCGAGGCGACGCGGCCATCGCGCCGGTCGCGGCGGAGAGCGACATGGGGGGACGGATGTGCGCGTCGAAAACGCCTGCCCGATGTCCCGTTGTCGCGCCCGCCGGTGCGCGTGCGACTGAGCGCGGGGGAAGCGTCCTGTCGTGGCTCACCAGCGACAAGTGGATCGTCTCTTCAGGATATGCTCGCGTCGACGAGATCGCGTCCTTGGCGGATTGGGCGCGACAGAAACGCCCGTCGTTCCATCCGACGCTTCGAAAAGCGCGCGCGAAACTCAAAAACTCCGGTCGCGCCGATCCTTCTCGGAGCGCTCCCCGACGCTGCCTCACTCCTCGAGGTCGCCGACGGGACGCGTCGGGCGGTTGGGATCGTCACCGGCGAGGATGGCGTGGCACGTGAGGTACGGCGAGGGCGACGCGAGCGGATTCCCTCCGAGGTACGCTTCGACCGCGCGCGCCGGTTCCGCGATCGGGGCCAGCGCGTACTTTATGCGGGAGGACGACCGGCGAGGAATCGGTTCCTCGTACGCGCGCCCCGACCCGACGGGGCACGTGATCGCCAAGCAGGCCAGGCGCGCGTTCGAGGCGTCGCGCGGGGAGGACGCGGTGGGCGAATCCGTGCGGTACGTGCGGAGCCTCCGGTACTTACCGCGCGAACGAGGCGAAGTACAAGACGCCGTGGTCTCCGGAGAGGCGAAGATGTCTTCTTCCTCGGAGGCGAGTCATCATCCGACATCATCGAACGAACCGTCCGACTCCGGCGGGCATCGCGGCGTTTCGTCGTTCGGGTTCGGGTACCCCACCGGCGACGGCGGCGTCGGCGCGTTCGAGTTCCCGGCGACGCGTTCGGTGATGTGGGACCCCAGCGCCGTCGACGAAACGACGCACATCTCCGCCGCCGCGCACGTCGCGACGGCGTCGCTCGGCGCGGGCGCTTCTAAATCGCTCGCCGAGCTTCTTCTTCGCGCCGAAACGGAGCCCGTGACGGTCGAAGACAACGGAAAGAAAGTCGATTCAATCGATTCAATCTCCGCGAAAGGCGCGTTGGTCGCCTCGAGGCGCGTCCTGGACCGCAGAGGCGAGTTCCGCGCCTCCGCCGCGCTCGAGATTTTCGCCGTCAAAAAAGGCGACGGAAAAGCCGCCCAGGACGCCGAAACCGAAACGCGCGTCGAGCCCGAATCCGACGGCGGCGTTCGTTCGGAGGCTTGGTCCTCCACGGTCGCGATCGCGATCGCGTCGGCGCCGCCAGAGTCGTCCACGCGCGAGGCTCTCGAGGCGATGACGTCGTTCCCTTCCGCGTCCCCGAGCTCGAGGCGGGACGCGAACGAAAACGAGAGGATTCTCGAAGACGAAGAGACTCTCGCGGAGAAGAGACGCGTCTCCGCTTTGGCGCCGCTTCGCGTCGCGACGCCTTGGCGCGCGCGCCTCGCCGCGACGCTCGTGAAGAACAAAAACGACGACATCGAGCTCATCGTTTCCGCGCGCGTGCGCGTCCCCACGGCCGTCTTCGCGGCGACGCCCATCGCGCCGCCGCGCGTCGCGGATTCGCCGCTTCTCCGCGCGCTCGTCGCGGCGCAGACGCGAGCGCCGCGCGCGCCGATCGGCTCTGGTTTTTTAACCATGGACCGGACCCGGCGTCTGATGCTCCTGGACGAGACCGACAGCGCATCGCTCGCGCTTCCCACGGTGGGCGTCTGGGTCTCGGGGGTCACGCACGTCACGCACCTCGCGGTGTGGGCGGCGTGCCACCGGTACTTTTCCAGCGACGCGCTCGTGGACAAAGCCACGCAGAGAGGCGCGTTCCTGTGCCTTCTTTTCCCGCCGGCGCCGGAGCTTTCGGAGTTGGAGGTCTCCAAAAGCGAGACGAAAGTCTCTCGAACGGCTCGAGCGCCGCCGCCGGCGTGTCACGACGTGCGGCTCGTGGAGCCTCGCGGCGCCTCGCCGAGGACGCACGCGGACTTCGCCGCGACGTTCGAGTGCGTCCCCGGCGAGGCGAGCGTTTTGGCGCGCCTCGCGCCGCCGCCGGCGACGCGCGCGGAGAGGAACGCCGACAAAAGCGTTTTCGACGACAAAAGCGTTTCGCGCGACGAGGCGGAGGCGGAGGCGTCCGCCGACGCCACTGACTCTTCGCGTGTGACGCTAAGACGCCGCGCATCCTCCTCGAGCAAAGAAAAAGACGCCTCGCTCTCGCTTTCGACGCCGAAACCGTCTTCGTCGATTGAGCCCTTTTCGGAGACGAAGAGACAGAGCGCGAGTCCGGACTGGGCGCCCGTCTACGGCGCTGCGCCGAGGACGGCGTACGAGGCGGCGGCGGCGGCGGCGGCGGCGCGCGCAGCCGCCGCGAACGCGAAGCTCGCGGCTTCGAGAGGCTCGACGCCCTCGTCTTTGCTGTCCCCCGCGACGCTGAGTCCCATCAAACCGCAACGAGGCGGGGCTTCGTCCGCGGTATCTTTTTCGTCGTCTTTCCCCTTGGAGGGCGCGGCGCGCGTCGTCGTGGAGGAGCAGCAGCGCGTCATCGCCGAGCTCCGCCAGGCGGTGGCCTTCCTGGAGACGGAGATGGCGCAGCTGACGCGGCCCATCTCGGCGCGCGAGCGCGAGGCGCAGGCGCGCGACCTGCTCGGCGGCCTCGAAGGCGCGACGGGGTTCGAGCCGTTTGGAGAGGCGGAGGATGACGCCGACGGCGACGAGTCGAGTAGTCGCGGCGACGCGAAGGGGGCTTTTTTCTCGTCACCAAGCCCGTCGAGTAAGTCGCCTCTGCGCAAAGCGCTGGCGTTCGCGCGCGGCGGCGAGGCGACGCGTTCGACCGAAAAAAAGGCGGCCGAAGCAGACGCCGCCGCCGACGCGTCGTTCCGCAGCGACGAGGTGGACGCGATGTACGGGATGGACACGCCCGAGGGCTCGGGGGATGAAAAAACGCGACAAGAAAGCGGAGAAAAAGCGGCGAAGGAAACGAAGGCGTCGAAGAAGGCGGCGCGCGAGGAGCGGCGCGCGGCGCGGCGGGAGAAGAAGGCGAAGAAGGCGAAGAAGAAGAGCGAGAGCGGCGGTGACGGGGCCGAGTCTCTTCTCTTTCCGAACGAAAAAGCCGATTTGGGCGAAGAAGAGGAGGAGGAAGCGGCGGAAGAAGAAGAAGAAGAAGACGTTCGCGAAGCGTCGAAAAAAGACGCCGCCGCCGCCGCCGCCGACGCCGACGCCGCCGAGGCGCGCGCGCTGGCGCACCGCGACGCGGCGACCGCGTCGTTCGCCGCGACCCGCGCTCTGTTCCCGGCGGCTCCGGATGGTATTCCCCCGGAGTTCCCCGAGCCCCCGAGTTCTTTCATGCCGTCTCAGCCCGCCCGGCGGTTCTGCGAGTCGCCGTACGTAGAGAGCGCCGAGGAGGCGCGTGAGAAGGGCGAGCGCGTGGCGGACCCGCTCCCGGGGGGCGGCGCGCGGTACCCCGCGGAGCCGCACCTGGCGCACGCCGCCACCGGCTACGCCTTCGCGGACGACGCGGAGAACGACCCTGGAAGCGACACTTCCGACACGGACGCGCTTTTAAACGCGTCGTCGTTGATGGTGGACCCCGAGGCGATGGACGAGGAGACGGCGGCGCGGCGCGCGGCGGCGACGCGGCGCGACGCGGCGTTTCGGCTCACGGAAAACGCGCAAGGCGCTTCTTCTTTTTCGGAAAGAGAGCCTTTTGTCGCCGACGGCGGCGAATATAAGAGCACGGAGAGTGACGCGCGACGCGCGACCGTGCGCGCGGGCCTGGACCCCATGTACCCCGTGATCGACTGCTCGTTCGAGGACGAGGGCGCGGACGACGAGGACGAGCGCGTGGAGGAGCTCGTGGAGAAGTACGCGGAAAACGACGCGATTTCGCGAAACGCAGTCGTCGCGGAGGAGGATGACGACGCCGACGACGCGACGTGACGGTCGTTTGTCGAAAATTACCTCCGAGGTATCGGGTATTAGAACACGGTAGCAACATTACATTAAACGCGTTCGTTCCTTTCCTCGCGTCTCTTGTCTCATCACAGCTCATTCTTGAGCTTGCGCAGCGAGTGCGACCCCGCGCCGTGGGTGAGGTCGACGTCCCCCTGCGCGCGCTCGCCCGCTTTCGCGTCGATGAACTGGATGAACTCCTCAAAGTCGATGACACCGTCGCCGTTGATGTCGATCTCCTCGCAGAACTCCTCCAGCTCGTCGTGGGTCATCGAGTGCGGGAGCTGGAACGCCGCGATCACGCGCGGGTGCCGCACAACCTTCTTAAGTTCCTCGATCGTGAGCGTGCCGCTGCCGTCGTAGTCAAACTTCTCGAAGATCTTGCGACGCGGGTCGGGGGGCGGGCCGGTGTTCCAGCCCCAGTGCCTGAGTTTTTCCATGCGGCGGTCCGCCTTCTGCCCGTCCATCTGCGCCTTGAGCTCGGACAGGTAGTCCTTGCGCGCCTCGACCGAGAACGCGCCCTGGGTCTCCTCCGCGCGCTTCTCCAGAAACGCCATCGACGTGGATTGTAAGTTGTGTTGGCGAACCTGGTTGAAGTCCCTCGGGTGGATCTTCTCCTGGTTGGGCTTCAGCGCGATCTCGGGGTGCGGCAGCTCCAAAAAGTTCGTCGCGTACGGCAACGTGCTCGGGGGCACCGAACGAGGCTCGATCTCGGGGTGCTTCCACCCGTTCCCGAAGAAACCGGGGGGCGGAACGCCCGCGTCTTTCAGATCCGTCGCCCAAGGTTCGGAGAAGTGGAAATCGTTCCGCGTGAAGTCGCCCTTCGCGCGGCGCGTCGGTTTCTGCACGCGATCGAGCATAGTGGGGGGGGTGTCATCGCGCGCCCACGGGCTCGTCGAAGGAGGCATGGGGATGGGCTTCATGTGCCTGTGGATCACAGAGAATGAGGGGGGTCGAAGGCGTCAGCGGGGCGGCATAAAGCGCGCGAGAAGAAGAATCGCAATCGCGAAAAAAAAAAGTCAACGCGCAAAGCTCGTTCAAGAATCATGAGGGCCGATTCCAGGATAAATGACTCAGCGTCTCGAGGGGTACGACCCGCGGTGGTGGATCCGGATCGCGAGGGGGTCGGGGGGAGACGCGACCGCGACCGGGCGGTTGACGCACATTTCCGACCATTGCACCTCGTTGGGCAGCGGCGACGGCTTCGGGGGGAAGTTCTGCGGCGCGTACTGCCCGACCTTGCGCCCTCCCCGCGGGCGACCGTCGCGAATCAAATCCAGATTGTGCCCGGTGCTCCTGAGCGAGGCGCCCGGGAGCGACCTCTCGTTGGGGTCCGCGGTGGGCATGGTGCGAGTCGCGAGGCGCGCGCGTCGACCGCCGAGCCTTCTCTGCCGACGGGGGGGAGGCGAACGCGCGAGCGCTGTGGCGCGACCGTGTCCTCAGGCCGCGTGCGCGCGCGTGTGCCTCTCGGAGACGAACGTCGCGTCTCGCGAAGATGTGGCGCGGCTTCTGCCGAGGCACCCGGGTTTCCGACAAAATGCCTTTTTTGGGTCGAGCGTCCTGCGTCGGAGATTCTCAAAAAATCGATTGCGAGAAAAACTGAAAAAAAGAAATCGACGCGCTCGCCGGCGCGCTACGTCTCGCGCTCCGTTTCGGTTCTCTCAGTCGACCACCGCGCGCCGCGCTCTGGACCCCCCTCGCTTTCTTTCGAAGCGAACGCTTCGAAAGGTGTCTCTTTCGTTTCGTCCGGAACCGAGACCGTTTCAAACCGCCACCTGCGGTGCGTCCAGATGGCCGGCGTCGTCCGCGGCGCGAGCCACGGAAAAACGACGCCGACGCCGAAGACGCCGAGACGTCTTCCCGAGAACGCCATCCCGGCGTACCCCTCGTGCGTCGCGATGACGTCGTACCCCGGAACGTGCGGTTCGCCGGAGAGCAGCACGTCGAACGACGTCTCGACGAACGCGCCTTTCTCCTGTTTCGAGTACACGAACGCGTCGGGGCCAAAAACGCTCTCGCCGAAACGGCTGACGCCCGTCTGCGCGGCGGCGACGTCGACGTGCACGCGCGTCGGCGTTTCCCTTCCGAGACGCGCGCGTGTTTCGGCGGCGTGCATCGCCGCGAACGCCTCGCCTCCCGGGTAGTTCCGGTACGCCGCCGAGGCGAACACCGCGTGCGCCGCGACGGCGACCGCCGCGACGCCGAGAAGAAGAAAAACGCCGAGAGCGTTTTTCCGTCGCCTCTCGTCGTTTTTTTTTGTCTCGACGTCGGACGTCTTCGAACCCTTCCTCCGGCCGTCGTCTCTCCGCTTCTTCGAAACGCGCTTCTGTCGCGAGCCGAGCCGAGTGTACGCCTCGACCACCCCGACCGCCGCGCACGCGTCGCACAGAGGAAGCGCGGGGAACACGAACCGCAGCTCCTTGTGCGGCAGGAACGAGTACGCGGCGACGAAGCAGAGCGCGACGAGAAAAACGGGTCGCGTTTTAGGTTCGGCCGCCGCGCCGAACGGGACGAAGGGCGTCCACGTCCCTAAAGAGCGAGGCAGCGCGTTTGTGAAGTACCAGCGAAACGGTGCGACGCCCCACTCTTTGCTTTTGTTCTCGTAGGTGTTGAACCAAAAAACGCGACCCTCGGGCCACATGATGCCTTCCGATCCCGGCCACAGCGCGGAGCTTCCGGACGCGTCGGAGGTCTCGGAGGGCGGCGCCCACATCGCCGTGTCGACGGCAACGGTGATTGCCAGGCACGCCGCGACGCATCGCGCGCCCCAGTTGACAGCTTGGGGGAGGGAAAACGCGCGCGTGCGCAGCATGTGCGCGCCCACCGGCGCGAGCAGCAGCACGGTGTCGCACCGGAAAATCACGAAGGAGGCCGTGAGCAGGAACACGGCGCGAAAGTCGCGGGCGTCGACGGAGACGTTTACGTCGCGGGAAGACGAAGACGACGACGACGTCCGCTCTACGTGCGCTTCGAACCAGTCGGCGGCGGCGAGCGTGGTGAGCGCGAGCGCGAACGTGTTGGGCAGCGTGCGGCTGGCGTAGAACGTGAGGTGGAACTGCGAAGCCACGACGCAGGCGAACGCGACGCCGACCGCCTCGCCGAACGCCGAGCGCAGAACGCGCCGCATCCGCCCCAGCGCGGCGACAGTCACCGTCGCCAGCGCCAGACGCGCGGCGATCTGCGCGCCCATCTTCGTGCCTCGCGACTCGTCGCTGTCGAGGACGCGAAGAAACACAAGAGCCACGTGGAGCGGTTTCGCGAGCGCGGCGAGCGCGATCGCGCCTATGAACGTCCGCGGGACCACGCCGGGGAAGGCGTGGTGGTCGTACGACGCGAGGTCCCACCCGTGGTACATCACGTCGTGCGTCGCCTGGAGGTTGAAGCTCTCCTCCACCTTCGCGTACGGCGCCAGGAACACGTGCGCGGCGGCCACCGCGAGAACCAGCGCGTCCAGCGCGAGGTCGGACGCCAACCGGCGCGCCGAGGGACCCATCGCTCGAGGCCCGGCGCGACCACCGCCGCGCGCGCGGGTCTGGGTTCCGGCCATCTCTCGGACGAAGCTCTCGTGTGTAAATATGGCGCCGACGACGACGTTTCAGAAAAAGCGCTCTTCTTTGGTCGAAACGTCAGATCGCGAGGCGCGCCGCCGCCCGTCGCGATGGGCGACGCGGACGCAGGCGACGATGCCAAGGCGGAGGCGACTCTCGAGGAGTGCGTACGGCTGCTGTCCAGCGACAGCCGCGAGAAAAAGTTCGTGGGCATGCTCCTGGTCACGCGTCTCGTCCCCGACTCCGACGACGACGCGACGCTGACGCGCTTGTACAACGCGACCGGATTCGCGCGGTTCGTCACCTCCATGCTCCGCGCCGCGCCCGCGCCTTCAGGCGACGGCGCGGCCGCGAGCGACGCCGAGGCCGAGAGCGCGGAGGCCCGCGCGGCGCAGGCCACCGCGAGCCACGCGCTCGCGCTGGCGACGTGCGCGGCACTGAGCAAGAGCCCCGAGGTGGCGACGGACGACTCCATGGTGGAGCGCCTGCCTCTCTTCGCAGCCGCAATGGCGCGAAAGGGCCGCTACGCCGCGCTCCCCTGCGCCGCGGTGGCGGACGCGTGCGAGGCGGCGACGCGGGTCGTCGCCGCGGGCGGAGAAACCATCGCGCGAGTCGCCGCGGACGCGGGAGCGGTCGTCGCCGCCGCCGCCGCCGTCGTCGACGCCGCCGGCGCCGCCGCCGACGACGTACGACCGGAAGCCGACGCCGACCGCGCGCTTCCGCTGCTCGGCGCGATGCGCCTGCTGGCGATGCTCCTGGAGTCCCCCGCGGCGTACGACCACGTGCACGGCCCCGTCGGTGACTCGAACTCGATTCGAGGCGACGACGGGGGGGCCGGCGACCCGAGCGGGAACGGAGCTCCCGCGGAGGGAGAGGGAGGCGCGGATGGCGGCGTCGCCGGCGCGTCCGAGATGAAGAAAAAAACGGAATCGAAAACCGCGCGCGCCGTCGCGCGCGCGGCGCCTTCTCTGGCGTACGCGTTCGCGTCGCGGCCTGGTCAGCCGGAACAGATCGAGGCGTTGCGGTGTCTTTCGCTGGTGCTCTCCGCGCTGCCCGCGCGCAGGCCGCAGGGGAGACTCACCGCCGAGCTCGCCAAAATGCAGTCCAAGAAACAGAAACCTTTTCGTTCTTCCGACTGGCTGGACGACGTGCGCGGCGGCGTCGCCTCCGTTCTCGGCGCGAAGGCTCCGCGCGAGCTGAGGCACGTCGCGCTGGACCTGTGCGCGGCGTGCGTCGACCTGGCGGGACCGAAATGGTTGTGCTCGGACGCGCTCGGCGCCGGCGCGGACCCCCTCTTTTCCGGCGCGAAGGCGAATCCGCCGGGTGGCGCGAAAAAACCAAACGCGTCCTTCTTCCGGCTCGCGCTGGAGATGACCCGCGTCGAGACGGCGGTTCTGCTGCACGACCTGACCCGCGACGACGCCGAGCTCCGCGCGAACGCGCGGCGCATGCTCCCCGTGCCGCTGGTCGTGTACGAGCGGCTCGTGGGCGCGCTCGCCGCGGACGTCGAGGCGGCGGAGGAGGAGGAGGACCGAAGGAGCGAGCGCGACGCGCGCGGAGGTTTCGCGCCGAATGACGAAAAAATAAAGGAGCTCCTCTCAGCGGAGACGGCGCACGCCGCGGTGACTTCGCTCGCCGACGTCGCGGGCTCGCTCGTGGAATTCCTCGAGCACGCGCTCTCGAGCAAAGGCTCTGTGGATGACAAAACCCGAAAGAGTCTCGAAGACTCGGAAGACGACGGAAAGGAAGACTCGGAACATGTCTTTTTAGCCGCGACGCGCGCGTTGAGTTGTTTCCTGGCGGAGCTTCCGGAACCCCACGAGGCAAAGGTCAACAAATTGTTGCCGCGGCTCTTCGGCTCGGCGTTTGGCGACGCCGCGTCGCGCGCGCTGGTCGTCCGCTTCACGCTCCCGTACGTGCTGCAGGCCACGGAGACGCCCGCGGGGCTGGACGCGTTCGCAGACGCGGACGGGGCGCGCGCGGTGGCGTCCCTGGCGCGGCGCGCCGCCGCGGGCGACGAGAGACGATCGTCTTACACAGAAAAAAAAAGGTACGACAAAGCCGAGTACCGCGCTTTGCGCCGCGAGGCGCGCGGCGTCGTCGCCGCGTGCGTCGCGGCGCTGCGCAACGCCGCGGACGGCGCGTCGCGCGGTCTGGCGGACGAGAGATGCGGGGAAGCCGCCGGGGAGGCGTTCGCGGAGCTCTTGCCGGACCTGGTGCGGTGGGCTGAGGCGACCGACGACGTTTCGGACGACGACGGCGACGACGGCGACGGCGACGACGACGCGTCGTCGTTCGCGCGACGTCTCGTCGCGCTCTCCGCGGATGAAAAAGACACTTCGCTCGTCGGGGCATCTTGGCGCGACGCCGCGCGCGTGATGGCGCGCCTCGTGCCCGTGGGCGCGGCGCTCGGCGAAGGCGCGGTGGTGGGCGGTGGCGGGTTCCTCTTCGAGCGCGAGGAGCGCGGAGGATCGGGGGACGGGTTCGACGACCCGATCGAGTTGTAGCCTAGCTTTGAAAAAACAACCGACTCATCTAATCGCTTAATCGCTTACGATGGGCTTGAAGTTTCTGTGCGCGACGACGGCGTAGAACGGGTCGCCCTGCGTTCGCTTCAGGAAGTTCTGCAGCTTTCCCAGGAGCGACGCGTCCGGCGCTCCGTTCACCTGCGTGATGACCTCGGGCTTGGTGAACCCCTCGACGGCGCCGAAGTACTCTTTCACAAGCTGCGCTCGGGAGTATCCCGTGCCGTCGCGCCACGCCGCTAGGGCCTTTTCGTAGAACATGCGGTTAGAGAAGCTGACGATGAAGCACCCCCCCGGCTTTAAAACCCGGAACACCTCCGCGAACACCTCCTCCGGTCTCTGTAAGTACTGCACGGAGACGCAGCACAGCACGGCGTCGAAGGATTGGTCGGCGGCGGCGAACCGAATCTCCTCGGTGTTGAGGTTCTTGACGAAAAACTTGTCCAGTCGCGGGTTCTTCTGAAGCTCCTCGGCGTTCATGCCGTGGCCGACCACCTCCTCGTAACGCACGTCAGCAGGCAGGTGGCTGACCCAGGAAGAGCAGATGTCGAACACCCTGCCTCCGGGCGGGATCTTCTGGCGGTACAGCTCGGTGAGCTGCCCGAGGAACGCGTCGTCCACGTGCGTGCACAAGCGCGGCATCGCGTAGAAGTTTCGGTCGTCCACCGTGTTGAGCTTCGATCGGCCGGAGCGGTCGAGCACCTCGCGTCGGATGGAGCCGCTCGCCGCGGCGACGGTAAGCGCGCGCCGCGGGGCGCGGGGTGCTTGTCCGCGCGCGCGCAGAGGCGCGGCGAGCGCCGGCGTCGTCGACGCGAACATCTCGAGGGACGCACGCAGCACGCGCGGTGACGAATGGTCGAGAGCGACGAACACGTGGCACTCGCGCAGCGTTTACGGGACGGAAGTGTCGTCGGCGTTCGTGTGCCGATATTTTCTTTTTTAATACAGCGAGCGCTCCGCGCGCTCCGTCTCCCCCCGTCCCCGCCGTCACTTGATGAGCTGCGTCTCGCGCAGCGACGTGGGCGCCGAGAAGGTCCCTTTGTCGTACTTGGAGATGCTCTTGACGGTGGTGGTCTTGGCGCCCGCGGGGGGCATGAACCTCCCGGCGCGTTTGGCGTCGGCGCGATTTTTCATCCGCCGCTCCGCCTCGTAATCGTGCGGGTCGCTCTGGTACGCGAACGCCTCCGGCGCGCGCATCGAAGACCCGCCGGGTTTGAACGGTTTCGGCGCGTCCAGGTTGTCCGTCTTCCGTCGCACCTTTTGTTTCTCCGCCCACGCGCCCGGCTCGTACGTCAAGGCGTTCATCGTGCTGTCGAACGACCGCCCGATCGCGTTGCCCGCCGCGCCGGCGCCCCAGGGAATCTCGATCTTTTCGCGCGCCGCTCTATTCGCGTCGCGGGATAAAGCGCGCGCGGGTTGGTACGTCTCCTCTATCGGTTCGTACTTTTTTTGACCGATCGTGACGCCGGGCGTGTTGGCGCATCCTTTCTTCCCCGGGGCGGTGTATATGCCTCGCCGTGGGAGCTTCTTGAGTTTCTCTTTTCGCTCTTTGCCGACGCCCAACAAATCTTTTTCGTCGCCCTCGCTCATGTTCGGAAACGGCGGTCCGAGGAATTCGCTGCTCGTCTTGGGCGGGAAGAATCCCTTCTCCGAGACGCGCTTCGTGACCGCGGCGTGCGCGGCGGCGCGGTCGTGCTTCCCGGGGTCGACGTACGGGTCATTCTCGCCCAGGCGCTTCACCTCCAGGTCCATGGCCGTGCCGTACAGCGGGTGGGGCACAGGGATCCCGTGCGTCATCTGGACGCCGTTCCACCGCTCCGGCAGATCTGCGGAACGACCGGGTCGGAGAATGTCAGAATCGCGCGAATCGAGGCGCGAGGGGGCGTTCGTCCGTTCGAGAGGTGTCGCGACGCGAAGCCGGTCCGGACGTACCGATGGCGTTGGGACCCAAGCCGTAGTCGGAGTTGACATGGTGCGAGCCGGGGTAGCTGAACACCCCGACCGCCGACCCGTCGAACTCAGGCTTCTTCGCCTGCTGCGCCATGGCGAAGTGATGCTAAAACGAGCTCTCGGTTGGAAGAAGGTCGGATCGGCACTGAGTTTTGGCGTTTCGTTCGTGGTTTATCCGGATGGCGTATCCGATCGTCACACAACGATCGGCACGCGCGGCCGACACCTCGCCCAGGGTTCCCATGTCCTCCCCCGCGATCGCGCTCCGCGCGCCCGTTCACGCCGGCGTCGCTCCCCTCTCGGCTCGGCGCGCGCGCACCACCCCCGCGGGGTGCGCGCGTGGTGAAAGACAGGTTGCCGCCGCGCTCACTTCCACGGTCGATCCGAGCGCCGCGGTGCCTTCCTTCCACGCCGCGCCCGGCTCGCACTTCGACATGGCCAACCTCGCGCTGAAGGGCCCGCGCTCGAACGTGGACAAGGGCGACCCGCACGACTACGGCCGCCCGTTCGTCAAGGGCGCGCTGGACGGCTCGGCGGCGTGCGGCTCGTGGGCATGCTCGCCCGGGGGCTGGGACTCGCCCAACGCGCGCCCGAGCACGGAGTGGTTCTACGTGTTGAGCGGCGCGGGGTGCGTGACCGATCCCGACGGCACGCCGCACCCCTTCGGCCCGGGCGACGTGGTGGTGCTCCCGAAGGGGTGGTACGGCCGCTGGGACATCACGGAGCACATCCACAAGATATGGCTGACGCATGAACACGAGGACAAGGAGGGCGCGTCGTTTCGGCCGAACGTTAAGCCGTTCGCCCAACTTCGCGAAGCCGTCGTCTCCTCCGCCGACGGCCGCTCCGGCGTCGCTTCGTACGACGCGACGGGTTTCAGGGCTGGCGCGTGGTCTCTGCCCGCGCGTGGCAAAGCGTACGTGGAGATCGAGCCGAACGCCATCGAAGTGTTCGTGTTGGTGAAAGGTGAGCTGTTCGTGGTGGACGCCGACGGCGCCGTCGCGCGGCGATGCGTCGCGGGCGACGTCGTGTTTTTGCCTCAGTCGTGGCGCGGAACGCTCAGAGGCGGCGACGCCGCCGCCGAAGCCGCCGCCGTCTCGGTCGCGAACGGCACGAGCGTGAGCGTCGTTTCCGCGGGGATCCCTAACGTCGCGGTCTCGTCGTTAGGGAACTCCGCCGAGCGCGACGAGATGTACGACCCGGAGAACGAGTCCAGAGGGAGGCGGTGATCGCGTTCGAGCTCCCGAAACGCGAAAACGACGTTTCGACGACTCATCAGGAACGAAAATGTCAGTCTCAAAACATCTGCGCGCGACTGTTGTGTCAGGTTTCCTCGACCCGCGAAAAAAAAAACGCTTTTCTGCTGGGCTGCCCACGTGTCGGCAAATGTGTCCTTTCGCGCGAAAGGACACCGCGGTCCTTAATCCGCGCTCCGACACGACCACTCTCCTCTGCGCATCCAGCGCTTCACCCTTTTCGACGCACGACCGAACGACATGTCTCGCCACGGTGACATCTCCAGCTCGCCCGACACCGTGGGCGTCTGCGTGTACCAGTACAAGATGCCCCGCCTCCACACCGTGGAGGATGTGCACGCGAACGTGCGCGAGATTTGCGCAAAGATCGAAGGCATGAAGCAGGGTCTTCCCGGGATGGACCTGATCGTGTTCCCCGAGTACAGCACGCAGGGCATCATGTACGACCGCGACGAGATGTTCGCCACCGCGGTCACCATCCCCGGCCCGGAGACGGACATGTTCTCCGCGGCGTGTAAGAAGGCCAAGGTGTGGGGCGTGTTCAGCCTGACAGGGGAAAAAAACGAGGACCCGAAGAAGCAACCGTACAACACGCTCGTTCTGATTAACGACCTCGGCGAGATCGTCCAGAAGTACAGGAAGATCCTCCCTTGGTGTCCCATCGAGGGCTGGTACCCCGGCGACTGCACGTACGTCACGACCGGCCCGAAGGGCATCAAGATGTCTCTGATCATCTGCGACGACGGCAACTACCCGGAGATTTGGAGAGACTGCGCGATGAAGGGCGCCGAGCTCATCGTGCGGTGCCAGGGCTACATGTACCCGGCGAAGGAGCAGCAGATCATGGTCGCCAAGTGCATGGCCTGGATGAATAACGTTTACGTCGCCGTCGCGAACGCGTCCGGCAACGACGGTGTCTACTCTTACTTCGGACACTCCGCCATCGTCGGCAACGACGGCCGGACGCTGGGCGAGTGCGCCACCGAGACGGACGGCGTGCAGTACGCGCAACTCAGCGTCTCCGCCATTCGCGACGCGCGCGAAAACGACCAGAGCCAGAACCACCTGTTCAAGCTTCTGCACCGCGGATACACCGGTGTCTACGCGAGCGGCGATGGCGACAAGGGCGTCGCGAAGTGTCCGTTCTCGTTCTACGAGACGTGGGTGAACACACCCGAGATTGCGCAGGCGCAGGTGGAGAAAATCACCCGCGGACACATCGGCGTGGACTGCTGCCCGGTGGCGGGCGTGCCACGCCCGTCGCAAGAACAGGTCATGACCGAGTCCGAGAACCTGACGTGAAGACGATTTTGTTTTTCGCGCACCCGTCAACTCGAACGCGTCGTCCGTTCATTGTCGTTCGATTCGATCACACGCTTCATGTATCATCATACGATTGTGTCGTCGTCGTCCCAAAAGCGTACATGTAGATAGACTATCATTTCTTCCCCTTCTTCCCCTTCTTCTTCTTCCCGCCCGAAGCGCCCTTGGGTTCCGGCGCCGCGGAGCGCGTCGAGGAAACGTTTTCTTTTTCGACGTTTTCCTTTCCCTCTCCCGACGCGTCGTCGACGACTCTCGCCGCCGGCGTCTCCGCCACCGCCGACGACGCGTCGAGAGAGGGCTCTTCTAAAGCGCTCGGCTCCGCGTCGGTCGACGGAAAAGCGGTTTCGGACGGGACGCCGGTTTCAAACGCCGCGCTCGGCGCCGCGCCGCGCTCGGTCGACACCTCCTCGACGGAAACCGAAACTTTTAGTGCGCCCGCGGACTCGGTCGCCGGACCGTCCCGACGGACCGCGTCCACTTCTCGACGCTCGAGAAGAAGCTCGTCGTCTCCCTCGAGCGTGTCCTCGAGCGTCGGGGACCCAGACATGGTCGCCTCCGAGAAAGACCCGCTCGTCGTGGTCGCCTCGGCCAGCTTGGACTCGAAGTGCGTCTGCGGCGGCGCGGGTTTCTCGACGAGATCGGCGAGCGCGCCCCCCGCCGAGTACAGCGACTCCGCCTCCGTCGCCATGTTGCTGTGCATCAGCAGCTCCTGCAGGCTCTCGTTCTCGCGCCAGAGCTCGTTGTTCTCCTGTGCCAGCTTCGCCTTCTCCGCGACCAGCGTCTCGAGCTGGCACCGGACCTGCTCGGCGAGGGGATCGGAGCCCTCGCGCTCGCGCTCGCGCTGCGCCTGCCGACGCTGCAGCCCGAGGTTCTGCTGCTTCAGGCCCTCCGCCTCCTCGGCGGCGGCGGCGAGCGCCGCGCGCGCGCCCCGCAGGTCCTTACGCAGAGACGCGTTCTCCGCGCGCGAAGCCTCCAGCTCGCGGCGGAAGTGCGCCACCGCGGAGGATACCGCACCGCGAAGCTCGTCCTTGGTGGGCGAGCCCGCCGCCCAGCCCCACTCGTCGCCGGAGTCGTCGGCGCGCGCCGCCGCCGCCGCCGGCGCCGCGGCGCGCCCCGCTCTGGACGACGGCTTGGCCGGCGACCGGAACCCGCCCCCGACCCCGGTTTTCTTGAGCGGCGAGACCCGCCCAGTCGCTCCCAGCCCCAACACCCGCGTTTTGGCGACGACCGTTTGTTTCACGGGGGAAGCGACAGAACCAGGTCGCCTATTACCCCCGGAGGGCGACAAGACGGCGAGCGCGCCTCTCAAACCGCCGCCGCGTCCGCCCGGCGTCGGGCTCGCCGCCTTGTTGGCGATTCGGTCCGCCTGCTTCGCCGCGTGGTGCACGAAGTCCGCCGTGCCCTCTATGCCGTCCACCACGGCGTTGCCGATCGCGAGCGCGGCGCGGCCCACCAGGCTCACCGCCTCGGCGCTGGTCGCCGCCACGAACGCGTCGAGAGAAGCTTTCCCGGGGCTCGCGGCGCGCGCGCTTTTGCGCGCGTTTCCGTCGCTCAAAAAAAGATTCTCGCCGAGATTCTCGTCGTCGTCGGCGCGCGGAAAAAAACCGCGAGACGACGCGTCGTCGACGTTTTTCGGGTTGGCGTACCCGAACCCGCCGACCACGCCGTCCATCACGCTCGAGACGCTCCAGTCGTCCCACTCCTGATGCGCGGCGATAGAAAAAGAAAAGAGAGAAAAGCGCGTGTAAGGGCGTTTCGGGTTCGTCAGTCGTCAAAAGGCGCGCGGGGACGGGTGTTTTTGCCGCCGTATCGGTCGTCGCGAAAAAGTAACCCCCGAATCGTTTTCGTTTTTTCCGAGTCGCGTTCGCGCGATGACGCGATGACCGGAGAGGGGCGTCGGCGACGGGGCGTGACGCACCGCCATGTTCATGGTCTTGGGGGGTGCGAGGTGGCGCGCGTCACGCTTAGGAAGGGTGACTGCGGGAAACAGTGAGGGTTTCGCGGTCAGTGCCCCGGTTCCGGTGGGTGGGCGCGCGCTCGTCCGCGTCGTCGGAGGGGTCCGAAGATTCCGTCGCTTTCGGCGTTTCGTGTCGGCACCGCGAGAAATGACGGGCGGGGGCGCACCGGCAGCCGGCGCCTGCACACGGTCAGGGGTGGTGGGCGATGCGGCGGCCGGTCGTTTCGATGTTATCTGCGTCGTATGAGACGGAATGGACGGAGGTGAGTCCCCGGAACGGTTCGCGAGAGCGCCGCGCGCGCTCGACCGGTGCGCGTTCGCGACGCGAAGCAAAACTTCGGTGTCGGCAGTAGCCGTTGGAAGGTGCCGAAAAAGCCGCGCGATGTGTCGTACCGTGGGCGACGGCGTGCCGGGCTCTAGCGCGGGAGTCGATTCGGGAGCGCCGCCTGCGTCGGGGATGTGTGTGAGGCGCGCGGAAGGTCAGCGATGGCGCCGCGGCGGTCGGGAGGTCGCATCGCGAGGGAACCGCCGGAGCCGGACTCACGTGCGTTCGGATCCGGCTTCGCGTCCATCTCCGAGAGTTTCGTCGCGCCGAGCTTTTTCGGCTTCGACGCGGGCATCGCGGCGCGCTTGCGCATGAGCGACGACGACGCGGGCATGACGCGCGTAGGGTCGCGCCGCGACACGTGCGTGTTCCGGGGCGACCGCGCGCGACACTCGCCACCGCACCGAGCGCGTGGGCTGGGTCGGGTCGAATGCCGGAAGAGCGCGCGTGTCGGAGTTTTTGTCGGCGTTTTTCACGCTCCCCTTTGGGAAGTTTTTTTTTTCGTGGCGAAAAAAAGCGTTTTTTTCTTTTCCCGCTGTGATGATGACAACCCGCGAAACCTACACGAAACCTACCTACGCCTTTTCGGCGAGGAACTTCTGCAACCCCTCGACCATGCTCTTCGAGCCCACGAACATCGGCGACCTCTGGTGGATGTTCTCGGGAACCACCTCCACGACGCGGTCCTTCGCCTTCGGCCCGCGCGTCGCGGCGCCGCCCGCCTGCTCCGCCATATACCCCATGGGCGCGACTTCGTACAGAAGCCTCGCCTTCCCCTCCGGCGCGCCGCTGTCCGGCGGGTACAGCCAGATGCCTCCGAAGAGCAAAGTGCGGTGGAAGTCCCCCACCAGCGCGCCGATGTACCGGTACACGAAAGGGTCGCCGCCGTCGCCGCCGCCGCTCTGTAAGTGCTCGGCGTATGAACGCATCTCAGGCGCCCACTTATCGACGTTGCCCTGGTTGCCCGAGTACCACCGTCCGCTCTCAGTTGTCGTCTCGGGGATCTTCAGGTTTTCGTGAGACAGCACAAACTCGCCGGTTGCCCAGTCCAGCGTGAAGCCGTACACGCCGCTCCCGACGGTGAGCATCATGACGGTCGAGGAGGAATACAGCACGTACCCCGCGCACGCCAGCTGCTCGCCCGTCTTTTTTGAGTTCGTCACACACTTCTCCAAAACCGTCTCGGCGTCGTCTCCCAAATCCAACACGCACTCGTCGGGGCCGGGGTGGTACACGCCCCAGATGGACCCCGTGGGCACGGCGGCGTCGATGTTGCTCGAGCCGTCGATGGGGTCGAAAGACACGAGGTATCCCCCGATGGCGTCCGCGACGCCCACGGGGACATCCTCCTCCTCGGTGACGATCACCGAACTGCGCGCGCTGGAGCGCATGGCGTCGCAAAAAATGTCGTTGGAGATGACGTCGAGCTTCTTCTGCTCGTCGCCGGATTCGTTTTTAGAATCCGCCAAACCCACGAGACCGCGGATCGGCGCGGTGGCCACCAGGTTGCTGATGCGCTTACAAGCCACCGCGATGGAGTTGATGATCACCGCCAAGTCCGCGTCCATGTGACCAGCCTGCTCCTGGCGGAACATCCACGTCGACAGCGTCTCCGAGCCCACGCGCGAAGATGCCGATTTCGTCGTATTCGAAGACGACGCGCCCTTGGTCGCGGCGGACGACTTCGGTGCCGCGCCCGCGCCGTCGCCCTCCGGCGGCGCCGCCGCCAGCACCTTCTCCAGGTAGTCCACCTCCTCCGGCGAGCCCAGGTAGAAGGGCGTGCGCTGGTGCACGGATAAGGGCTCGGCGTCCAGAGCGCGCCCGAAGCCCGTGCTCGCCTTGGCGCCCGCCTGCTCGGCGACAAACGCCATGGGGCCGGCTTCCGTGAGGAGCCTCAGCCTCCCCTCCGGGTTTTGCGCAGACGCGGGCTGCGCGCATACGCCGCCGTACAACAACGTGCGGTGCACGTCGGCGACGAGCGATCCGATGTACCGAGCGCTGTACGGCTTACCGCTCTCGTCAGGTCCCCCGTTTTTCAAAGCGTCGACCCAGTTCTTTACGCCGATCGACCACCCGTCGCGGTTGCCCTCGTTGACGGAGTAGATCTTCCCGCGCGACGGCACTTGGACGCGCTCATGCGAAGCGACGAATTCGCCTATAGCGGGATCGAACGTGAACCCGAAGAGCCCGTCGCCGACGGTGAGCATGAGGATGGTGGAGCTGGAGTACATGCAGTACCCCGCGGCTTCCAGGTTCTTCCCGGGATTGCACGCGTTCGCGACGCACAGCTGGTCGATCGAGGGTGCGTCGGCGGAGATTTCGGATGACCAATCCGGGACGCACTCCGATTTCCCGGCGTAGACGCCAAAGATGGAGCCGGTGCACACCGCGGCGTCGACGTTGGTGACGCCGTCCAGGGGGTCGAAGACCACCACTCTGTCGCCCGCGAAGGACTCCTCCACCGCGAAGGGCTTGGCGTCCTCGTCGGCGCCGCTCGCGACGACGCCCGTGCGCCCGCACCCGACCATCGCGTCGCGGAAAAGAGCGTTGGCGGAGGCGGGGAGATCGACGCCCGGCTTGTAGTAGTCGCTGCGCACCGCCGCGGCGATCTTCTTGCACGCCACGGAGACGGAGCTCAGGAGCACCGCCATGTCCGCGTCCACGCGGCCGGCCTTCTCCTCGTGCAGGAGCCAGTTCGTGAACGTCATGCCGAGCACGGAGTCCGCGGGCGCCGTCGGCGTCTCGACGGCGGTCGCGGCGCGAGGCACCGCGCGAGCCGCGCGTCTCGGAGACGATCGCGTCCGGGCGAGAGGACGGGACGAGGCGGGGCCGAGGGCGCCGAGGGCGCGGGAAGGGGCCGCGGCGGCCATGGCTGCAGCGCGCGAGGTGGTGCGTACGAGGCGAGGGTCTCGAGAGACGCGAGCGGTCAGGAGACGACGCGCGGCGAGGACTGCTCGAAGAAGCCGCTCGGAAGTTTCGTTATCTGCATCCACTGCCAGGTCAGCTCGTTTTTGCAGTTCACGCATCGAAAACACCGTTCTCGACGCGAATCCCGCGGCTGACGACGTTTTCAAACGACGCGACGCGTCGGCGTCCTCGTTTCACGCACCGCCTTCGCCGCCGTCAAAAACACCTCACGCCTCACGCCTCGAAATCGCTATCCTCATCCTCGGGCTCGGAGTCGCTGTCGCTGTCGCTGTCGCTGTCCAGCACGAACTTCTTGGAGGGTTTGGGCGCCGCCGCCGCCGCGCGCGGCGCGCCCGCCGAGGCGCGACGCGGAGCCTCCGCCTCCGCCTTCTTACCCCCGAGGAACCCCAGAAGGCTGGTCTGCTTCCCCCCCGCGCCTCGGCTCGGCTCCGGCGGCGCGTCGTCGTCGTCGTCGTCGTCGTCGCTGATGGCCACCACCTCCGAGGGCGACGCCGAGCGCGCCGCCGCCGCCGCCGGAGGCGGCTCCGCGGCGGAGTCCGATCTCGCCTTCTTCGCCGCGCCCGAGGCGGCGCCGACGCTCCGGCGCTTCGGCGCCGCGAGCGGCGCGGCCTCCTTGGCGACGGTCGCGGTGACCCGGCCCCGGAACACCTTCTCCTCCTCCTCCTCCTCCTCCTCCAGCTCGAAGTCGTCCACCTCGGAGAAGTCGTACCGGGCGGCCTTCGCCGACTCCCGGCGCGGACGCGCCGGACGCGCCGCCGCCGCCGCCGCCGCCGCGCGGTCGTCCTCGTCCGCGTCCTCGTCGCTGCTCTGGTCCAGGGAGATGGCGGCGCGCTCCGCCGACGCTCGTGTCTGCTCCCCTTCGTTCCCGACGTCGCTCGCGGAGACCACCGACTTCTTGGGCGCGGCGCCCTCCTCGGCGGCGACCGAGAAGGCAAAGTCGGCGAGCTTCGCGGGCGTCGTCGTCTCTGCTTTTTCCGCGTTCGGCGCCTCCGCGCGCGCCGCGGCTTGGACGTGCTTGAGCTCCTCCGGGAACGGCCTCGGCTCCTCTCCCGGGTTCTCCTCCGCGTTTCCGACCCAGAAGCACGTCGAGAAGACGATCATAGAGTCGAACCAGTCCTCGAGGTTGAGCCGGTCTTTGCTCTTGACGTTGAGCGTGAAGTATCGCGTGGCGCGTGACCGCACGATGGTCCCGCACAGCTTCAGGCGCCCGAACCCGGGGTACTCGATGTACATCACCGGGTTCTGGGTGTCCAGCTTGGCGAGCGATCCCAGGCGGCCTTCCTTTAAGTTGCCGAGTTGGCCGGGGAACACCGTCATGTAGCGCGATTTCTTGACGCTGGAGCGCTTGTGGATGTCCTTGCAGTCGCTGCGCTTCAGAACCTTGGAAGGCTTGAGCTCCGTCAGCGAGGAGGGGCGCACGCGGCTCACCAGACGCGCGTCTAGCGCGGCGTCGAAGAGCTCGCGGCTGCGTTTAGCGGCCTTCGCCTCCTCCGCCTCCACGGCCTCCTTCTCGCGATCGCGGGGCTTGGGAGGCATGACGCGCGAGACTCGGTCTCAGGTGTGCCTAGTCGGTTCGAGCCCCGAACCCCGACGACGAAACGCTCGACCGACACACGCGCGCGTCCGACGGCGAACGAGGCACCCTCTCGCGCGAGATCGCCTCGCGACTCGACGCGACCTCTCGTCGACGCTCGGGAACGAGCGGGCGCGCCGCACTGTGGGGTGCGCGTTCGGCACCCGATATTTGAAAACAATTTCTTCGTTGCTTTTCGCAGTTTCGAGCTTGGCGGTCATCAGTGGGCTCCCGCCGGAGAGGCGTGCCGCGCGAAGAGTTATCCAGGTGTCGGGATGTCGCCCTTCGCAAAGTGACGCGCTCGCGAAGCCGCTCGCCTGCGCGTCCCTCGACCCACCACGAGCGCCGCGAGCGCCAGTGCATGACCGTGCGGAAGGTCATCACGAGCATGCTTTCCTCTTCCCTCCACGCCGCGCTCGGCGCGCCCGCGGCGTGTCGCGTCGCGCGCGCGGTGCGCCCCGCCGCCGCCGCCTCGCCCAATGCGCGAGCCTCGGGCGGCTCGTTCGCGCCCCGGCGTGGGCTCGCCGTGACCGCCGCGAGCGCGTGGCGCGACGCGTCCGAGCTCGCGGACCTGCTCGAGCGCAGGCACGGCGTCGGTCGCCGCGCCGCGGACGTCGCGGCGCGCGCCGAGCGCGGGGGCGGGGGCCGCGCGACGAGCGGCAAGAAGAGCGATGGGAAAAAGAAATCTTCGTCCGGGGCCAAAACTGCCGGCGCTCCGCGGCCCGGCCGCAAAGGCGTGGGCCCCCCCGCGCGTCGGGGCGGCAAGAAGAAGGCGATCGCGGTTGAGGCGAAGACTTCCGCGTCTGCCGTCGACGCCGACGATTTCTCTCAGAACGCGTCGTTGGACGTGGACGACGAGTTGTCGGCGTTCAACGACGACGACACGGGCGATTACGATCCGCGCGTTAAACGCGTCGTCGCCGCCGCGCCGGCGAAGATGGCCATCGTCGGCGAGTTCAACGACGACGACGACGACGACGACTTCAGGGAAGACAAGAAGCCAGACGCGACGGGAGTGACCGTCGCGGAGAACGATTTCGAGGACGAATTCGTGTTCCTCGAGGACGGAGACGGGGAAGAAGAGACGGGGTGGGAGGAGGATGACGAGAATCGCGATTTCGAAGACGACGACGGACTGTTCCTCACCGACGCGGATGACTCGCTGACGCGAAAAACCGCCGCGCAAGCCAAGGGCGCTTCCGTGAAGTCCTGCCGCTACCTGCAGAGCTGCGTGCGCGTCAAGGACTGCCCCCCCCCAAAGTACCCCGAGATTGCGGTCATCGGCCGGTCCAACGTGGGCAAGTCCAGTCTGATAAACATGCTCACCGGGCGCACGAAGAAGGAAGTGGCGAAGACGTCGAAGAACCCGGGCAAGACGCAGACGATTAACCACTTCGAGATGGTGACGGGCGACGGGACGTGGTACCTGACGGATCTGCCCGGGTACGGCTTCGCGAACGCGCCGGAGAAGCAACGACGACAGTGGGCTCTGTTCACGCGCGAGTACCTGCTCGAGCGGGAGAACTTAATAGCGGTGATGCTGCTCATCGACTCCACGGTGAAGCCGCAGCGGCTTGATTTGGAGTGCCTCGAGTTTTTGGGCGAGAACGACGTGCCGGTGACGGTGGTGTTCACCAAGGTGGACAAGAAGCGCAAGGTGAAGAGCGGCGTGCGCGCGCGGCCGGAGGAGAACGTGGAGATGTTCTGCCGCGAGGTGTCGGAGTACTGGGAGGAGATGCCGCCGATGATCTTCACGTCCTCGAAAACGGGCGACGGGAAGCAGAGCGTGCTGAACCACGTCGCGACGCTGCGGCAGTTCTTCAAGGAGGGCCAAAACGGAGCGCGGTGAGACGACGCGTTGTTACGAATGATCGATGCGACGTTTTATTACCCGCGCGCGCGTCGTACGATGCGTCGTCGCGATCGCCTCACTACTTGGGCCTTTTCGTGAAGATGGTTGTGTTTTCCGTGATTGGAATCGCGCACGGTCGATACACCGTCGCGGCGAGCACCGGCATGCGCGCGAATTGCGGCTTCCCGTGCGGCGCATCCTTCACGCCGTACCCGCACTCCATCGCGGAGGTCTTCGTGCGCCCGTAGTCGCGCTCCCAGCTCGTCTGCGTCGGGTTCTTCGAGGGGCGCCCGCTGATCATGGAGTTGGGCACAGCCGTCGCGACGTCCCCGTCGTCAAAGACTTTGTCGAAGAGCGTCGGTCGACGAAGCGCCGCGCGCCGGCGCGCCAAACGCTCCTCCTCCGTCGCGCTGGCGTCTTGTTCGCCCTCGGCGTCCATGGACTGCCCCGCCGCCTCCATCGCGCGGCGCATCTCTAAGTAGGCTCGCTTGGTCGCCTCCGAGGCGTGCCTGTTTTCGCTCTTCAAAGCCTCGCGGTACTGCTCGGTGCGGAAATCCATGCTGAACTCGTCGCGGCGCGAGAAATCAGACGTCCCGAAACCAGCCTTCTTCTCGCTCTGCACCTCCGCGTACTTGAGCCGGTCCACGTACGGCACGCCCTCGCTGAGCCAGGCGTGCTGCTTGTCCAGGTACACGTCGGGGTGCTTGCTGCCGAGCACGCCCTCCTTGGGGGGGTTCGTGATCATCTGGCGCCCGGTGAAGCTCGAGCGCACGTGGTGCTTCACGGGGTACGGCAGGGGCTTGGCCTGCGGCGAGAGGGGAGGGGGGGTCAGGGGAATTCTCGAGGCGATGTGCCCGCATTTGGGTGATTGCCACGCGATTCCACCCGCGCGCGCGACGTACCTTGTTGCCGACATCGATGTACCCCGCGGAGGAGAACACCCCGAGCAGGGCTTTCTCGCTGTTCTTGTTCACATACCCATCGGGGAGCTTCTTGGCTTCCCCGCCCGCGGCGGCGGCGTCGGCCATCGTGCCCGGCGCGCGTAGGTATGATGACGAGCCAACATGGCTCGGTCGCTTTCGTCCGAGAAAATCGCCGAGAGTCGGGTGGGCTGGCAGCTTGAGTCGTGACTCCCGAAACCGCTCGATCGATTTTCGCGCCACTCCGAGCGCGAAAGCGGTTTTAAAAACTCAGAAACCGCGTTGCTATCAATAGCGCTCCCATGCATGCCCGACGCGGTACTTCGCGTCGCGCGTCTTCCGCCCTCCGAAGCTCCGCCACCATGGCCCCCCGCGACGGACCCGGCCCTTTCGCCAACGCCATCGGCATCGCCGCGGGGATCACCCTCGGCGGTGTCATCGTCAAGGTGCGCGTCCGTCCTCGATGCGCCCGTCCTCCATGTCTCGTCGCGTGTCTCCATCCCGGACGCGCATCAAGCGCTTCCCCGCGCGCTCGCTGACGTCCCCGTCCGTCCCCGCCGGAGGCCTCCGCGCAGAAAATGCACGAGTCCCCCACGAAGACGCACGCTTCCCAGGCCGGCGGCTCCGCGCGCATGTCCTTCCCCCGCTTCCCCGCGCGCCGCAAGACGGTGGAGGTGACCTTGCTCGAGGGCCAGACCGTGGGCGAGCTCATGTGCCAGTACACCGGCGAGTTCACTGAGGAGAACATCAACACCGTGGCGCAGCTGAACAAGAACCTGAAGGACCTTGACTTCGTGCGCCCGGGGACGGTGATTCGGCTGGTGGACAACCGCGCGCCCAGGCTCGCGACGCCCGAGGCGGAGTGGTGGAGCGCGCGCGGGATGGGAGCCGGCGCCACGGAGGCGGGGGCGACGACGCTCGAAGAGACGGAGCGTTTAGATGCGCCGGTGGCGGCGCCGACGGCGACGGCGCCGCGCCGCGCGGACGGCGCACCCGCCGGAGACAAAGAGAACGTTCCGCAGAAGACGCAGAAGCCGTCCCTGAAGCAGATGGTGAACCCCAACGGCGTCGACATGCGCGTCCCGGAGGAGGCGTAGACGCTCTCGTTTCGTATACGTATGAGCGAGCTCGGGAGTATGTAGGATGACGCTTTTTTCGGCGAAGCGAACGTCGTCGTTGTTGTACACGCGTAGTCTGATACATTAATCACGCGCGCGTCTTTCGCGCGCATCGCGTGTTGAGGCGAAGCGAGGCTCGATCGAGAAAAGCTCAATCCTCCTCGCACTCGACGTCGCTCGCGTCGAAGAGCGTGAGCGCGTCGTCGGCGCTCGGCGGTTCGTCCTCGATGACGCTCCGCGCGTTCGCGACGCGGTTCATCACCGTCCGCGTGAGCTCGTCGTCGGGCTCGGAAAACTCGGGCACGTCTAGTTTCAAATCATACCCGAGCACCGCCACGAAGTGTACGAGGTGTCCAAACTTCGGGTCCCCAGAGCCGATGACGCGCAGTTTCAGATCCATTTCTAACTCGTCCGCGACGCGCCGCAGCAAAACCGCGCGCGCCGCCGACGCGAAGGAGACGCTGACGACGACTCCGTTTTTTTTCGCGACTCGCGCGCACTCGCGTATTGTCTTGAGCTTGTCCTCGTCCCCGTGCAGCGCGTCCAGCGTGCCTTTGTCCACCACGACGTCGCAGCTCCCGTCTTTGATAGCGGGCATGGACGTGCAGTCCGCGACCAGGCACTCGACGCGTTTCTTTTCGTTCGCGTCCCCCGACGACGTGTGCGCGACGCTGTGCCTCTCCCGCAGGATGCGCACGATCCCGGGGTCGATGTCGGTGAGCACCAGCCTCTCGAGCCCGAACGCGGAACGCAGCTCGTCCCCGAAGGAGGACCCGCCGCACCCCACGTCCAGCACGGTGCCGTCCCCGCGCGCGGCGCGCGCGCAGTACGGCGCGATGAACGCGCGACAGTCGGCAAAGTCGCAGTGCCACTCCCTGGTGCGTGCGCTCTCGTCCGTCTCGTACACTCGACCCCAGTGCGAGGCGTACACCTCCGCATCCGGCGAGGGGACGGGGGGTGCGTCCGCGGAGGCCATGTGCGTTCCGCGAGTGCCGTCGCGCGCCTGCCACCGAACCCACAACCCCGCGCGGGGTCCACTGGCCAGTGGACGACTCTCGGAGTCGGGGACATGCGGCTGTGGCTCGAGGGTTCCGACACTTTTTCGACGAGCGGGTCGATTTCTCTCAGAATTCGCCGCCCGCCGTCAGTCCGCGCGAAATCGCCTCGCCGATCGCATTGCGCGCGGCGCGGGGTCGATCGAGCACGGGTTCGCGACACCCTTTCCGCGCGAGATGGCGCGCCTTTTCCTCGACCGCGAGCCCTTGACGCAGTACAAGGACCGCCTGTTCAAGGGCTCGATGGAGGAGTACCTGGAGCGTCTGCGCACGAGCGCCACCCTGTACGTGGGCAACGTGAGCTTCTACACGAGCGAGGAGCAGATCTGGGATTTGTTCTCGCGCGCGGGCCCGGTGAAGGCCATCGTGATGGGCCTGGACAAGAACCTGAAGACGCCGTGCGGGTTCTGCTTCGTGGAGTACCACAACCGCCCGGACGCCGAGCGCGCGGTGAAGTACTTGAACGGCACCAAGCTGGACGACCGCGAGGTGCGCATGGACTTCGACTGGGGGTTCGTCGAGGGGCGGCAGTTCGGCCGCGGGAAATCCGGAGGGCAGGTCAGAGACGAGTACCGCACCACCTACGACGAGGGCCGAGGAGGGTACGGCAAACTGCTCAAGACCGAGCTGGACGCGCTGCAGAATGAGGAGGAAGAGAGCGCGCCGGGCGAGGGGTACCGCGGCGAGCGCAGGGCCGCCGCCGGCGACGAACCGAAGGACGCGGATGACGGCCGCGCGCCCATGGTGGTGGGTACCAAACGCGGACGGGAGGAGGAGGACGACGACGCGCCTTTAAAATCCAACCCCAGGTTCAGGGGGGACGAGAGCGACGAAGACTGATCGCACGTAACGATCGCGACGGTAGTGTAGGGTTGTTTCGTGTTTCATCGTAAGTCTCACGCGACGAAAAGCGCGCGCGTTGCCTCTCCGCCGCCGATTACCAAAAAGAAAAAAACACCCTCTCGTCACGCACGCTGTCGCCCGCCAACGCCGGAGAGGCCCGCGCGCCGCAAAACCTGACCGTCGCCGTTCGGCGCGGTGTTGCTTTTTTTCCCTCCGTCCGGAGGTTTTTCGGCGCGACCGATGTCGGCGCGCGACCCGGTGCCACTGCGCGACGCGCGACGGAGGTCCGCCAGACCGGGCGTCCCGAGTGCCACAGAGCGCGCGGCCGCGGTCGGAGACACCGAGGCCTGAGAAGTTCCGTTCCCGGGGCGAGTCGCGTGGCGCGCGTGGCATCTCGCTCGCCGCCGCCGCCCGCACCGCCGCCGCTGCCGCTTTTCGGGGTGCGAATCTCCCCGCTGGCTCCGGAGGGCGCGTTCGCCGGACCGACCGCGGGCGACCGAGGCGCGCCACGCTCGGAGTGACGTGACACGGCGTCACGCTCCGTTCGCGCTCCCGATGGTGGGCCACGCCGTGGTCGAGCTGCGCCAGCCCGGCGTGGTGACCAAGGAGGTGGTCTCGACGTCCTTCTCGTTTTACGACGCGGACGAGGCGGAGAAGATCAGCGTCAAGAAGATCTCCAACCCGGTGCTGTTCGATGCGCTCAACAACCCGGTGACCGATGGGCTGTACGACCCCGCGCTCGGCCCGATCGATCCGCACGGCTCGTGCGCCACGTGCCGGCTCAGCGCGCTGCACTGCCCGGGGCACTTCGGGCACATCGACCTCAACGTCGCCGTGTACAATCCGCTCACCTTCACCACCGTGCTGAGGCTTTTGCGCGCTGAGTGTTTGCACTGCGGGCGCTTTAAGCTCGCGAGCGACCGCGTCGCGGCGTTCGCGACGCGCCTGAGGCTGATTCGCGCCGGTGATCTGGAGGGCGCGGCCGCGGTGTCAACCGCGGGCGTCAGCAAGAGCGTCCGCGGGGAACTGCGCGAGATGGAGGAGGAGGCTGGCGAGATGGACGTCGACGACGACGAGGCGGCGCGCGTCGCGGAGATCGCGCACGCGCGATTCCGACGCGACGGTGGGGACGGCGCCGAGGCGAACGCGTCGTCTCGCCCGCGGTGGACCGCGCACGCCATGGCCGAGGCGCGGGACTTGGTTCGCGACTTCCTGGGATCGGTTCCCGCGAAGTGCGAGAACTGCGGGTGCGCGAGCCCGAAGATCACGCCGGAGGGCGCGACGCGGCTGTACCGCCACGCGCTCAGTGGGAAGCAGCGCGAGACGAACGCCGCGCTCGGCGTGGACCTCGAGGCGGAGCTGGAGGCGCTCGCGCGGCGCGGGAGCGGCGCGGACGGCGCCGAGCTCGCGGGCAAAGAGGTTGAGGAAGACGACGAGGAGACCGCCGGCGCCGCGACGAAGAAACGGAAATCGAAGGGCGGATCGGACGCCGACGACGGCGTCGACTCCGACGCCGACGACGCCGACGACGCCGGCTCGGACTCGGACGCCGGCTCGGACTCGGGCTCGGATTCCGACGGTTCTCTTCAGGGCGAGAAAAAGAAGAAAACGTCGAAGCAAAAGGCATCGCGGACGGACGATCCGAATACCTCAGCGGACGCGCGAAGTTCTTCGAAGAAGTTCCTGATCACGACCGACGAGGCGCTCGGTCTGCTGCAGAAGCTTTGGGCGCGCGAATACGATTTCTGCGCAATGGTGTGGGTCGCGTCGGCGGCGCCCGGTAAGGCATCCGGACCCACGGGGTCGTTCCTCGAGAACGCCTCCGATTCGCGTCTTCAGACGCGCCACTCCAACCCGGCGCGTTTCTTCATGAAGAAGGTGCTCGTGACGCCGTGCCGCCTGCGCCCGCCGTCGCGCATGGGCGACATGATGTTCGAGCACCCGCAGAACGTGCACCTCGGCGCCATCATCCAGGCCAACCTCACGTTGGCGGAGCTCTTCCGCAAGCCGCCGACGGTGCCCGAGCCCGAGCACACCCGGACGCAGCGCATGCTCCGCGCGTTTATGACGCTACAGGCTGGCGTGAACCGGTTGATCGACAGCTCCAAAGCCGAGGGTGGCGAATCCGGCGGCGTCGGCATCCGGCAGCAGCTGGAGAAGAAGCAGGGTTTGTTCCGCATGAACATGATGGGTAAGAGAGTGAACTACGCGGCGCGCTCGGTGATCATGCCCGATCCGTACATCCGCGCGAGCGAGATTGGCGTACCACCCGTGTTCGCCAAGAAGCTCACGTTTCCGGAACACGTAACCGCGCACAACGTCGACTTGATGCGTCGTTTGGTGGAGAACGGCGCGGACGAGCACCCGGGCGCCAACGCCATCGAGGACGAGCGCGGGCGCGTGATCCACCTCGAGCGGTTCACGCGCGAGAAGAGAGTCGCCATCGCCAAGACGCTCCTGGCGACTCCCGGCGCGGCGACCGACTCCGAGTCCGCGCGGGCCGCTGGAATACCGGTGAGCGAAACGAAAAACAAAAGCGGCGGGAAGCACGTCAAGCTCGGCGACGACGACGACGACAAGACGGAGGGCGCTTCGAAGAAAGCGTTTGACGAAAAGTCTCTGGCGGCGGACGCGGCGCGCGCGGCGGCGGCGCCGCCTCCGCGGCCTCTCGCGAAGAAGGTGTACCGCCACCTGCGCGACGGCGACGTGCTTTTGGTGAACCGCCAGCCCACGCTGCACAAGCCTGGGATCATGGCGCACACCGCGCGCGTGCTGCGAGGCCAGAGGACCATCCGCATGCACTACGCCAACTGCTCGACGTACAACGCCGACTTTGACGGCGACGAGATGAACATGCACTTCCCGCAGGATCACCTCGGGAGAGCCGAAGCGTACGAAATCGTGCGCGCGGATCAGCAGTACACCGTGCCCACCGACGGCAAGCCGCTGCGCGGCTTGATCCAGGACCACGTCTGCGCGGGCGTTCTGCTCACCAAGCGGGACACCTTCTTGACCAGGGCGCAGTTCCAGCAGCTCGCGTACCTCGCGCTCGTGGACCTGGTCGGCGACGCCGACGCGTCTCGCGGGGGCGGGAGCGCGGCGGCGGCGTCGCTGCGCATGCCCATGCCGGCGGTCCTGAAACCAAAGGCCCTGTGGACGGGCAAGCAGGTGGTGGGTGCTGTGCTGGCGCACGTCACCGCGGGGCGCCCGCCGCTGACGCACGACGCAAACACGAAAGTTCCCGCAAACTACTGGGGCGGCGACGATTCCGGCGAGGGCGCTTTCGTCGTTCATAGAAACTACGTGTGCGCCGGCGTGCTGGACAAGAACCTCTTCGGGAAGCACGGCCTGGTGCACGCGGTGGCGGAGCTGCACGGGCGCGTGCTGGCGGGCGACTTCATCTCCGTGCTGTCTCGGCTGTTGACGGCGCACCTGCAGCACCGAGGCATGACCTGCGGGATGGACGACCTGCTGTTGAAGCCGGAGAGCGAATTGGGCCGCCGCGAGCGTCTGGCGGAGGCGGCGGCGGCGTGTCGCGGCGCGGCGGCGACGTTCGCCGAGGCGGACTCGAACGCTCCGGACGCCGCGCTCCGCGAACAAATCGCCTCGCGTCTTTCCGAAAGAGAGGGCGCGGAGGCGGCGCTTGATATGCGCAGCAGTGGGGCTTTGAATAAAGTGACGAGCGCGACGGTCGGGCAGTGTCTTCCGCACGGCACGAAGAAACCGTTCCCGTTAAACTGCTTGTCTCTGATGACCCAGAGCGGCGCGAAGGGGTCGATGGTGAACTTCTCGCAGATCGCGGCGTGCCTCGGGCAGCAGGAGCTGGAGGGGCGGCGCGTGCCAAGAATGACCAGCGGCAAGACGTTGCCTTGCTTCCAGCCGCACGACGTCGGCCCGCGCGCGGGCGGCTACATCCAGGACCGCTTCTTCTCCGGCTTACGGCCGCAGGAGTACTTTTTCCACTGCATGGCGGGCCGCGAAGGTTTGGTGGACACGGCGGTGAAGACGAGCCGCTCCGGGTACTTGCAGCGGTGCCTGGTGAAGAACCTGGAGGCGCTCCGCGTGCACTACGACCACACCGTGCGCGACTGCGACGGCGCGGTTGTGCAGTTCCAGTACGGCGACGACGCCGTGGACGTCACAAGAGGCGGGTGCCTGAACCAGTTCAAATTCCTCGCCGAGAACCCGGAGCTCGTGCGCGCCAACCTGGAAAACGCGCGGCGAGCGGCGGGAGACAAGACATTGAGCTCTTCCGATACGATTCCGCGGACGGTCCAACTGAAATCCCTGGCGTCCCGCGTGTCCTCTGGCGTGAACGAAAAAGAAAAAGAAAAAGAAAAGCACCCGGAGACGCCTTTAACGGCGACGCGCGCGACGGGGTCGACGCTCGGCGTTCTCCCCGAGAAGTTCGCGGACGACCTGGACGCGTTCCTCGCCTCGACGCACCCGGAGTACTTCGCGCCCGAGTTAACTGTTTCGTCCGAGAAGAAGAAGTCGAAGTCTTCTTCGACGAAAGAGAAGAAAGCGAAGGAAGCGAACGCAGTTCCGGAAAAAAGCCTCGCGCGCGCCGCGGGCGTGTCCAAGACGGAGTTTGAAACCCTGATGCGCTTAAAGTTTCTGGACTCGTTGGCGGTTCCCGGCGAAGCCGTCGGGTGCGTCGCCGCGCAGTCGGTGGGCGAGCCGTCGACGCAGATGACCCTGAACACGTTCCACTTCGCGGGGCGAGGCGAGGCCAACGTGACGCTCGGCATCCCGCGTCTGCGCGAGCTGCTCATGGCGGCGGCTAAGAAACTCGCGACGCCGGTGATGACCCTCCCTCTGCGCGACGAGTTCAAAGACGACGTCGACGCGGCGAAGAGCCTCGCGCGGCGCCTGCGCCGCGTGCGCCTGGCGGAGCTGGTCAAGAAGTTGACCGTCGAGGAGACCGCGTGCGGACGCTCGCACGGAGGCGCGGGCGCGCTCGCGCGCACGTACAGGGTGCGCGTCGAGCTGCGCGGCGGCGGCGCCGACGGGGAAGGGTCGTCCGACGAGAGCGAAGAAGACGAAGACTCTTTCGACTCTGACGAGAGCGACGCGGAAGAGACGAACGACGTCGGGAGAGTCACTTTCGCGCAAACCGCGCGTGCGTTTAAGCGAGAATTCGCCAAGAAGCTCGTGGGCGAGATCAAGCTCGAGCTGCGCCGGCGTGGCGTTTCGAACGGCCGGATCCACGCCGGCAGAGAGGAGGGCACCAGGACGGGTGCCGAAAAAATCGGCTCCGCGCGGGACGCGAACGACGAATCCTTCGGCGACGACGATTCGCCGTCGCGGCGCGCCTCCGCCGCCGCCGCCGCCGCGAAGCGAGAGGATGGCGAGGATGGCGACGACAGCGACGACGACGGCGCGGAGGACGAGGAGGGCGCGAAGACCGAGGGCCGCCGCGGCGCGCGCGGGGACGGCGACGAGAAGTACACCGAGAAGGGCGACGACGAGAAGCGCGCCGGGAAGGGGGACCCACTCGAGAAGGGCGCCGGGAAGGCGACCGCCGTGGAAACCGAGATGGAGCGCTCGGAGGAGGAGGAGGAGGGCGAAGACGCGTCGTCTTCGGGGTCGGGATCGGACGATGCGATGGCGACGTCCTCCGACTCCGACTCCGACTCCGACTCCGGATCGGGCGGGGCGGCGGAAGCGCGGAAGAAGCCTCCCGCGAGACCGAAGACGCCCTCGCGAGGCTCGGCGCTGCTCGAGTCGCTGGAGGAGATCGTCGAGAGCGTGTCGGTCGACCGCGCCGGCCGCGCGTGCGAGCTGACGTTATCGCTGGCGCTGGGCGCGCCGCGTCTGCTGATGCTGGAGATGGCCGAGCAGGTCGCGGCCTCCACCATCGTGCGCGCGACGCCCGGCATCGACAAGACGTTCGTGATCGGCAAGCCCTCCTCCGAGGACCCCGCGGGCAAATCCCCTTTGTGCGTGCAGACGGATGGCGTGAATTTCGCCGCCGCCTGGGCCAACGACGACCTCGTGCGGTGCTCCGACGTTCGGACCAACGACGTGTACGCGATGCTGACGACGTACGGCGTGGAGGCTGCTCGGCAGACGCTCGTGGCGGAGGTCAAGGGCGTGTTCGCTGTGTACGGCATCGGCGTCGACGCGCGGCACCTGAGTCTCATAGGGGACTTCATGATGCAGCAGGGCGACTACCGGCCTTGCAGCCGCGCCGGGATGGAAACCAGCACGTCGCCGCTCCTGAAGATGTCCTTTGAGACGGCGGCGGCGTTTCTGGTGGACGCGACGCTCAAGGGCTCGGTGGACGAGCTCGAGAGTCCCTCCGCGAAGATCGTGCTCGGGCAGGTGGTGGAGATGGGCACCGGGTCGTTCGGCCTAAGGTTCGACGTCGACAAAGCAGCGGCGCTCAGAGAGGAGATGAAGACGGAGAAGTACTGACGACGACGATGATGATGAAATGATATTTCATATCGCCTCTTTTATTTGCGCTTACGCTTCCGCGGCGGAGCCGGCTCACCCGCTCATCCCTTTTCTCGAGCACCTCGTCGACGGCGGAGACCTCACGCGTAGTGACACACGTAATGAAACTGGTCCGCGACCTTGATGTCGAACGACGAGTTGGCGTCGATGTTGAAGGATTCGCCCTCCCCAACCTTGACCCAGGCGTCGGAGTCCTTCAGCTTGTACTCGCACGAGCCGGCCACGCACTCCATGATCTCAGCGGCGTTGGTGCCGAAGGTGAGCTCGCTGTTCGGCCCCAAAACGACCCCCGCGGACTTGCTCACGCCGTCCGCCGTCGTGAACGAGTGGCTCACAGCCTTGCCGTCGAAGTACACGTTGGCCTTGGTGGTCAGGGTGACGTTGTCGAACGTGGCGGTCGGCATCGCGGAAGGGCCTACAGGTGGGGTCACTCGCCGCGGGATGTGTGTGATGGATAGAAGCGATCGCGCTTTTTCATGCCGCGGAGTCGAGCCAAGCGATGACGGTGTCGACGTGAGAAGTTTTTCGTGTCACGAAAAGAAACGCTTACGTCGGACGAGCTGACGCCACTGGTCGGCCGCGCAGCTCAGCCCGCGCTCGAGCTCCCGCGCGACCGCGTGTTTCCAGTTGCCGTCGGCGGACGCCCGCCGCGATGCCTCGCTCGACCGCGGGGTTCAAGGATGAGGCGTCCGCGAACGAAGTGGAGCGCTGGCTGAATCGCCAAGAGGCGCTCGGAAAGCCCGTCAGGGCGCATCACGACGTGCTCGCCACCGCGGGCGCCACCGTGCGACGCGCCGGGCGCGACGACGCGAACGTCGTCGCGCCCGTCGCGGCGGCTCCCCGCGTGACCTTCGCGCCGACCCCCTCCGGAACCCCGGCACGCCCTTCGTCGAGGTCGGCGACGCGCGCGTCCGCGTCCGCCACCGAATCGCCCTCCGCGACGGCGGTTCCCGTTCCCGGCGCGCGCGCGTCGCGTTCGACGCGCGCGTGCGAGGTTGGGCGCGCGCGCATGGGCATCGACCCGGCCACGAACAAGCCTCGGCGTGCGTTTTACGGCGGCTTCGCCGGCGCGCGCTCGGCGAACGCCGAGTGTTTCGACGCGCCGCACGATCCCGCCGCGCGACGTCTGTTGCGCCCGGCGCTCGCCGCGGCGCGCGCGGAAAAGGCGGAGAGCCAGACCCGGTCTCGGTACGCCGAGTCCCTGTCTTGCGGTCTCGACACGCGAACGTCGAAGGAGCGAAGCGCGTGGTGGAAAGAAAACGCGTTGCGAACGACTTTGCAGACGTTCGACGCCCCGGTAAATGCCGCCGCCGCGAAGGTTCCAGGCGCCGCCGCCGACGCGGAGACCAAGCGGCGCGGGTTCGTCGACGCCGCGCGCGGAACGCGGCTGTATTACGGCGACCTTTTCTCCGACGAAGGCGCGCGACGCGTGGACTCTAAACTGCGCGACTCTACTCCTGAAGAGGCTGTGCGGGTGATCCAGAACCTGCGCGCCGTGCACGCGGGCACGGCGACGCACAGGCTCAGAACAAGTTCCGCGACGGCGACGGATTTCAGGCAGGGCTTCGTGCCGACCGAGGCGGATGCGCGCCGCCGCGCCGAGACGGCGCGTCGCGCGAAGCGCGCGCGCGCGCCCCCCGAGGACCCCGCGGCGGTGGAGGCTCGCGTCAAGCGCAAGGCGGAGATGATGCGCTCGGAGGCGAGCGACGCGATGGAATCGCAAAAGAGGCGCGACGCGGCGGCGGCGCGCGTGAAAAACGCTACAGTCGGCGTGAGTTGCGATCCCGAAAACGCGAAAGGCGGCAAAGGGAAGATCTCGTGCACGGATGGCGCTTTGGATTCGTTCGGGAACGATTTCGAGTCTTTGGAGGTTCCCCGGTTCGCGTCATCGTACGCGGAGAAGCAGTGCGCGCACATGCCCGAGATTGTGTCTACGACGCGTTTGGGGGGGCATCTCGTGCGGCGCGAGGAAAAGGCGACGATGCCGTTTGGCGAGGGGACGGGCGTGCCGCGCCGGTACGATCCCGATGACGACGGAACTGTCGTCATCGGGATCTGGCAGAACCGACCAGGCACGGTCGGCGGTGTCGTCGGTAGTGATCGCCTGTACCCGATCCCGCGGTACCTCACGCGGCGGCGCCCGGAGTCCGCGGAGGGGAAGCGCGACGCGTCCTCGACGAGCCGAAGAGCGTTCCCGCCGCAGACGGCGGAGTTTGGCGAGGCGCGCGCCGCCGAGGTGCGCGCGACCATCAAGGCGAACAAGACGAAACGCTCCGAGTCCCGCGTGCCCCTCGGCGTCGGGGGGATCACCGACCACCCGCGGCACAGGATGACGAGCTCGTACGTCTCGGACTACGTCGAGACGCACGAACGCCGCGTCCGGAACGCGAACGCGGAGAAAGAAAACGTAGAAAACTGCGACTAGTCGAGCGACCCTCGCAGACTTGTATTAATATCAGATAAAGGTATCAGTAGTACCTATCGTCAGCTCAGACCGTCTCTCTACCTGTGGCACCGCAATAAAGAGCGTTTCTCCGATCACCCCGTCGCGACGCTCGCTTCATCGTCTCGCGCGGAGCGCATCTCCCGGAACAAAGACGCGCGTCGTCGACTTCTGTGCGCGCCGAGCGCCACGGCGTGCGACTCGTCGCGCACGGCGCGTAACAGCCGCAGACCCGGTCCGTCCGCGGCCGCCGCCTTCCCCGCGCGGGTCGCCGCCGCGCCCGGCCCGACCACCAGGCGGTCCGCGGTGAAGTCCACGATGGTCCCGGAGGCGTCGACCACCGCGCGAGGCACGAACACGCTCTCTTCCCCGCTCACGCGACCCTTCGCCAGGGACGCGAGCGCTACGGAGAAGGTAAACGGACCCGACGCTTTTTTTTCGGCGTTTGAGGAAGTGACATTTCTCGCCTCCTCTGAAAAACGCGCGTTGGTCACCTCCACGCCCGCGTCGAGGCACGCGCGCGCGGCGGCGACGAGCTGCGCGGCGCCCCCGTCGATGAGCGCGAGGTCGGGGAGCGCGCCGGGGACGCGCGCGCCGCTCTCGGCGGCGGCGGCGGCGGCGGCGGCGCGCTTCCCAGAAACCGCGCGCCGCGCGGCGGCGATGCGCTTGCCCATCGCGGCGCGCACCGCCGCCGGATCGTCCCCTTTGGCGACGCCCGCGCCGCCGGTCTCGATGTCGTACCGCCTGTGGCGCTCGGGCGCGGGCGCGCCGTCCACGAACACCACCACGCTCGCGGAGGTGTTGGCGCCGGCGAGGTGCGAGATGTCGATGCCCTCCACCACCAGAGACGCGTCGTCGCCGCCGCGAGACACGCCGAGCGTCGCCGCCAGGCTCGCGGCGGCGTCGGCGGCGTCGGCGGCTTTCCTCGCCGCCTCGGCGGCGTTCGCGCGAGCCAGAGACGCCAGGGCGGAGGGCAGGCCCGGGGGAAGCTCGGAGCCGTGCCGCAACACCGGTTTTCTACGGAACGTACCGTCTCGGACGCTTTTTTTCTTCGTGCGTCTCGTCGGTTCATCTCTCGCGTCGTCGCCGAAAAAGTCGTCGTCGCGCGCGACCCGATTCGCCGCCGTTTGAACGGCGTTCGTCGCGGCGCCGCGTCGCGGAACGCCCTCGACCGCCCGCAGGATCTGCTCCAGCCCCGCCGCGTCCGGGAGCTCGTGCGGGACGTACACGCGCTCGGGTGCGTCGTCAGCATCGAACGCGACGGTCTCGCGCGACCCGCCCCCGCCCCCGAGCGCGTAGTAGGACTCAAGGCACAGCTGCGTCGCCTCGCCCAGCGCGGTTTCCGTGTCCACTTTTTCAGACATTTCTGCGTTTTTTTTCGCGTGTTCGTCTCGGCGCGCGTTTTCGTTTTTTTCCGGGCTATAGCCGCGTCCCGCCGGTGCCTCCGCGTCGCGTTCCGATCCCGACGCGTCCTCGTCCGAGCCGAGCCACTCCACAGCTTCATGAAAAATCGGCGAAGGATCACTCAAAGAATGTTCCGTGTTGCCCGTACGCCGGTCCCTCGCGAGAGAAGCGCGAGAGGCGCGTTCGAAAAACTCTTCGCTCCCGTTGTCCGACGAAACCGAACGCGCAGTTGGCAGTTGCGCCGTCGCCGCGAAGACGTCGACGATTGAACCGTCGCGCACCTTGACGATCTGCACGGCGCAGTGTTTGCCGTGCGCGGCTGCGGCGACGACGTCCACACTCAAAGCTCGCCCGCCGCCCGCCTCCGCCGCCGCCGCCTCCTGGAGCAGGGCGGAGAGCGCGCCGAGCGCGGACGCCTCCGGCGCCGCCGCCGCGCGGATCGCCGCCGCCGCGGCGGCGTCGCCGGCGGCTTCCAGACGCGACGCCGCGGCGGACGCGGCGGCGCCGCCGTCCAGCGCGTCCGCGGCGACGGCGGCGTTTTCACGCAGCCGCTCTTTGGCTTCGGCGTCGCCGTGCCTGGCGCGGAACGCGAGCGCGCGCAGGTCGAGCGCGCGCTCGAGGTCGGACAGCGCGCGGCGCGCGTCCGCGCGCGAGGGGCGCAACCAAAAGCGCGTCCGGGGCTCTGCCCGAGCGTCTGGAGGCGTCGGAGGCGTCGTCGAGACGGAACCGTCGTGTGAAAAAAAGCCGTCGACGCCGCGATCATAGACCGCGGCTTCGGACGCCGCAGCCTCAAACGCGCCCCGCGCGGCGGCGACCGTCCCGGGCGAAACGCGACCGCCGATGCCGTCGAACGCGAGCCGGGACCCGCCCCCGCCCCCGCCCCCGCGCGACACGACACCGCCGCCGCCGCCGCCGCCGGCGGGTCCGCGCGACGTACGCGACGTCTCCGCGTCGCGCGTCTCCTTCCCCGCCGCGCCGCGACTGTTCGCGTCGACGACGAAGAAGCGCGGCGCGACCGGGTCATCCAGCGTGGCGACGATGCGCGCCGCTTCCGGCCTCGGCGCGTGTTTCAGAAGCACGTTCAGGGGGGGCTTGATTCTTTGAATCATGCGCGCTTCCAGTAAAAGCGCGTCGCGTTCGCCCCCGGGGGTGAGCACGGCGTCGACGCCGCGCGCTCGGGAAAGTAAACTGCGGTGCCTCGGGGACGCGCGGAGCAGCGACGGGGCGAGGTACCCGCCCGTTCTCGAGCGCAGGTTCTTCGCCTTTCCCACGTACAGAACCTCGCCGAACGCATCCAGCCAACGGTACACGCCCGTCTTCGCGGGCAAGTCTCTGACGGAAGCGCGCAGAGACGCGACGTGCGCGTGATCGCCGCCGAAAGCGCGCAACACGGCTTCCGCGCCGAGAAGCGTCTCGAGTGTTCCGACGGTTTCCTTTTCTTCGGCAAAGAGCTCCCGGCGTCCCTCCGCGGAGGAGCCTTCCCCGCGCCCCGCCTCGAGCTCTGGGGCGTCGCCGGGCGTCGCCGAGAACAGAGCCTCCGTGAACTGGCGCTCGGTGAAGTCCCGGGCGAGCGCGTTCCACACGGGGCCCACCTCCTGCGCCACAGCCTCTTTCCGCGCGCGCGCCTCGGCGGCGGCGGTCGCCGCCGCCGCCGCGTCGGCGTCGGCGCCGGCGCGCCGCAGGCGCCACGCGCGCATCGCGCGCTCCACCTCCTCCTCCGAGGGCGCGAAGACGGCGTCGGCGTCGGCGTCGGTACCGTCGGTACCGAACGCTTCCTCGTCATCTTCCGCTCGCGGAGCTCTGCTCGCGAAACCGCGGTCTCCGAGAGACACGGCGTCGATTGCTTCCCGGGTCTCTTTTATCTCATTAGCCATCACCTCAAATAACGACAAAGACGCGCTCGCGCTTCCGCGGCTCGCCGTGCGCGGCGTGACGCCGAAAAAATCGTTGTGCTTCCTCTGCTTCTCCCTTCGTCGCGCCACCTCCTTAACCGCCTCGTGTATCGCGTTCGTGTACGGCTCGTCCGCGAAGAGAATCGCCGTACCGCGTTTGTTGCGCGCGGCGCGGCCCATCATCTGCATCAGCGAGCGCGACGAGCGCGCGAACCCCGGGACGCCCGCGTCCAGCACGATCACCAGGCTCACCTGCGGGACGTCCAACCCTTCGCGAAGGAGCTGCGCGCCGACCAGGCAGTCCAACTCCCCTTGCTGCAACTTTTGTAACTTCACCGCGCGTTCCTTCGCGGTCAACCCGCTGTGTAGCCAGTCCGCGCGCACGCCACCGATCAAACAAAGGTACCCGGCGAGGTCCTCGCAGTCGGTTTTGGTCAAAGCGCACACCAGGCTCGCTTCGCCGCGCGCCGCGCGCCGCCGCACGGCGGCGGCGAGCGCGGGGAGCTGCTCCTTCCTCGGCAGGATCGTCACCAAAGGGTCGAGCACGCCGGAGGGGCGGACCACCATGTCCACCATGCCGACACCTTCTTCTTCCGTCCTTTTCGCCGCCTCAGACGCAGACGTCTTCCCGGGTGTTCCCGAGGGACTCCTTTCGTTTTCGGCGACGTCAAACGCCCCGGACGCGCACCAGGCGGCTTCCGTGTCGCCCGGCGTGGCGCTCACGAGAAGCGCCTTCGGGACGCGCGCCCAGAACTCGTCGAAGTTAAGCGGGCGATTATCCAGCGCGCTGGGGAGCCGGTACCCCCCCCTGACCAAACCCAGCTTCCGCGAGCGATCGCCGCCGTGCATGGCCCGCAGCTGCGGGAGCATCACGTGCGACTCGTCCGCCACAAGCAACCACTCGCGGGAACCGCTTTGAATGGACTTTTGGTCCTTCGACGACGACGCGGAAGAGTCGAAGCCCAGGTAGTCCAGGAGCGTCACCGGCGGCGCCCCGGGCTCGCGACCCGCGAGGTGCCTGGAGTAGTGCTCCGCGCCGGGGCACCACCCGATCTCGCGGAGCAAACCGACGTCAGCGCCGACGCGCTGTTCCAGGCGGTCCGCCTCGATGTGGTCGCCGCTCGCGCGCAGCTCGGCGGCGCGCTCCGCCGCCTCGCGCGCGATCGCCGCGGTGGCCGCCTCGAGGCGCTCGGGAGGCGTGATGTGGTGCTGACGAGGCCAGATGGTCAGGCGAGGAGCCGTCGCGGTTTCGGGAGGTTCAGGAGTCGACTTCTGAGTCGTCGTCGTCGTCGCCGCCGTCTCCGCGCGCGTTTTTGTCTCCGCGGGCTTTCGCCTCGCGAACGAAACCATCGCGCCGTCGGGCTTGAGCTCCAGCTCCAGCGCGGCGCGCTCGTACGGCGGCCAGACGATGAGCTTTCGCGTTCCCGTCTGACCGTGCGTCGACCCGCTCTCCCACGCCCACTGCCCGCTCTTCACGAAGTCGCCCCCCTCGCGGCACTCCGAGTACAAGAGCCGTTTTTCGAGAATCAAACCGAGCGCGTCGCGTCCGTTTGGCTGTTTCGACGTCGCGTCGAGCGTTAAACGCGCGTCGACGTAATCTTTCGGCAAACCCAACCCGTAGAGGCACGAGACGGACGCCACGATGACCGTCTCGTCCGTTTCCAACAGCGCTTTCGTGGCTCTGTGTCGCAGCGCGTCGAGGTCGACGTCGATCGCGCTTCGCTTCTCGACGTACCGCCCCTTGGAGAAACTCTCCGGAACGTAGAGCGAGAAGTGCGAGACGAAGAGCTCGACGCGTTTTTTCGGGAGGTACCCTCTTAGCTCGCGCGCCACCTGCGCGGCGAGCGTCTTGTTGGGCACCACCACCAGCGTCGGGCGTGGCTTCTCCTGCGTCAACGCGTCCACCACGTGCGCCACCACGAAGGTCTTGCCGGTGCCGGTGGCGCCCCGTAAACAACACACCTTGCGCTTCTCGTCGCGCAGGAGCTCGACGCATCTCGCGATCGCGGCCGGCTGGTCACCGGATGGCGCGAACGGGGCCACCACGTTTGAGCCGGGAGGCACGCTCGCGCGCGACGGACCGGCGCCGACGCCGCTGGACGTCCGCGCATCCTCCGCGGTCGTGCCGAAGGTTTCGTGGCCCGCAGGTCGCGCGTTCCCCGAGGGGCCCGACGCCGCGCGCGCGGCGGTGGTCGATGCCGCGAACCGTCGCCTGCGTGTCGCGGACGGCACGCGCGACGTCGGGGGGGGGGCGGAGGTCCACGCGCGACGAGAAGACAGCGCCGAGGCGGTGCGCCGGGCGAGACGGCGCATACCCGCGGGCAGTGCGCTGGTCCCCGCCTCGGCGCCAGCGCTCATACCCCGCCCTGACGTGGGGGGAGAGCTCGCGTGAGAAATGAATGCGTGTCGTGGTGGCACGAGGAACGCCAAGTGGCTCGTCCTTCGTGTCGGAAAGTCTGCCTGACCAAAAATCGAGCTGAGTTGGGAGAGCGCCAGACTAGAGGACGCCACTGGTGTGCCAGTCGTGAAAACGCGAAAAAGTCGAGCGAGTACAAACAGTCACGATTTTGCTTCTTTTTGAAGTGTGAAGTCGGCGGCGCGCGCCCAACCACACCGACGCGCGCCGACCCCGTCGCCGCACCGTCCCCGACCGACCGCGATGTCCTGTTTCGCCGCCCCTGTCGCGCAGCGCGCCGGCGTCGCCGCCGCGCCTCGGCGCCGCGGCGCGTCCTCCGCGCGCGTCGCCGCGCCCCCGCGCCGGCGATCGGCGCAGCCCCGCGTCGCGGTCGTGCCCGCCGCGAAGGACGACTTCGCGCCCGAGTCGGACCTGGAGCTGTCCGACCTCACCGCCATCTCCCCCGTGGACGGGCGCTACGGCAGCAAGGTGCAGATCCTGCGCGCGTGCTTCTCCGAGTACGCGCTCGTGCGCGCGCGCGTCATCGTCGAGGTGCGCTGGCTGCAGAGGCTGGCGGCCATCCCCGAAATCACGGAGGTCCCCCCCCTGTCCGCCGACGCCAACGCGTTCCTGGAGAAGTTCCTGGACGAGTTCTCCCCCGCGGACGCGGCGGAGGTGAAGAAGGTGGAGCGCACCACCAACCACGACGTCAAGGCGGTGGAGTACGTCATCAAGGACAGGCTCGTGCAGCACCCTGAGCTCGCCGGCGTGATGGAATTCGTGCACTTCGCGTGCACGTCGGAGGACATCAACAACCTCTCTCACGCGCTGATGCTCCGCTCGGGCGTCGCCGCGGTCACGCCCTTCATGGACGAGATCGTCAGCACGATCGCCGCGATGGCGCAGGCGGAGGCGGAGACGCCCATGATGTCGCGCACGCACGGCCAGCCCGCGTCGCCGACCACGCTGGGCAAAGAGTTTGCCAACGTCGCGTATCGGCTCGCCAGGCAACGCGCGCAGGTGGGTAAGGTGCCTCTGTACGGCAAGATGGCGGGCGCCGTGGGCAACTACAACGCGCACATGTCCGCGTACCCCGACGTGGACTGGCAAAAGCAGGCGCAGGAGTTTGTGGAACAAGACCTGGGCTTGACGTGGATGCCGTACGTGACGCAGATCGAGCCGCACGATTACATCGCCGAGCTCTTCGCGTCGATGAGCCGCTTCAACACCATCGTGCTCGATCTGGACCGCGACGTTTGGTCGTACATCTCCATCGGGTACTTCAAGCAGAAGACCGTCGCCGGCGAGGTGGGCTCGTCCACCATGCCGCACAAGGTCAACCCCATCGACTTTGAAAACTCCGAGGGGAACGTCGGAATGGCCAACGCCGTGTTCGAGCACCTCTCCGCCAAGCTGCCCGTCTCGCGGTGGCAGCGCGACCTCACCGACTCGACCGTGCTCCGCAACCTCGGCGCCGGGTTCGCGTACTCGCTCATCGCGTACCAGTCCACGCTGAAGGGCCTCTCCAAGCTGGAGACCAACGCGGTGGCGATGGCGGAGGACCTCGACCGCAACTGGGAGGTGCTGGCGGAGCCCATCCAGACGGTGATGCGGAGGCACGCGGTGGAGAAGCCGTACGAAAAGCTGAAGGAGCTGACCCGCGGGCGCCGCGTCGACCGCGACGGCATGCGCGAGTTCGTGAGCACGCTAGACATCCCCGAGGACAGCAAGGCGCGGCTGATGGAGCTCACGCCCGCGACGTACATCGGGAACGCCGTCGCGCAGGCGAAGGACATCTTGGCGCAGATCGAGGCGATCGAAAAGTAATACGAAGGTACGTCATCGTAGTCTACGATCGCGGGCCGTTACTAGCGCGACGCGCTAGACGCGGTAAGATACTATTTCAACACAGTCCACACACACGTGATTCACTCCTTCATCACACGAACTGCGACACGGAGTTGTACGTCCTGAAACTATCCACGATGCGCGTGAAGTTCTTTCTTTCCTGCTCGTACGTGCGCTCGGGCTTGGTGAGCACGAACGCGAAGAGGCGCCCGGTGTTGTCGATGGTGATCTTGATGGCGAATTCGCCGGGAACCGTGCTTTGGGTCACGCCGTACGTGGTGTAGTCCTGCCCGTCTTTCGAGCTCTTCTTGCTGGTCACCTTACCGGTAGTGATCGCCTCCTGTAATTTGGAATCAGCGCCGGCGATGGCGTTCAACGCTTTGTCCGTCAAGTCGAACGCCGCGCCGTCCTCGCCGGCGCGGTTCAAGGTGAGGCAGTAGCACTTCGTCGCGCCGCGGCTGCCGATCAAAACGAAGCGCGAGTCTTGGCCGCCCGCGCCCTTCTCCACCTTCGTCGGCGCCTCCTCCTTCCAGTTCGAGGGAACCTCGTACGAGTACTTCGCCTTGTCCTTCGTCGTGCCCCCGAGCGTGCCGTACGTCGCGGGGGGCGCGGCGGCGCCGTAAAACGTCGAAAACGTCACCGGCCCCGATTCCACAACCTCATCCCCACCGGTCGCGGCGCCGTACGCGGCGAGCGCGGGAGAGGGCGCGGCGGCCGCGGCGAACGCGGCGGCGAGGCCCGCGTGAAGCACGTCGCGGCGGGACAGGCCGTACGCGAGCGCCGACGCGTCGACAGGCTCAGAGAGCTTCGCCTCGGAGAGGGCCCGGGTCGGGACGGCACGACGAGCGTCGGATGTCACCGATCGGGTCTTCCCGGCCGACCCTTTGGCCGACCCTTTCGCGAGCGCGGGGCTGGATGCGACGGCGAACATCACGGGAGCGATCGGGTCGGAGAGATCGATGCGGACGATACCGCGAGGCGAGGCGAGGGGGAGCGCGCCGGCGTGCGGTCGCGTGTGTCGCGCGGGGGAGGGGACCTGTTTCGTTGAGCTGGCACTATTGGTGCTGACGTGGAAACCTTTTCCGAGAGCTTGGACGCGCCTTGGAGACTTTCGGGCGCGTCCGGCGCGCGGTCGCGTCAGTGTCGATGTGGGCGCTCGGCGCGCCGGGCCGCGTTCCCCCCCGCGCGCCCGAGCGGCTCGCGAGCGGCTCGCGTCGCGCTCATCGGCCGCGCGCGCGCATTCCGCGCGTCTGCCCCGCGGGCGGTTCCGAGGATGCGCTTCATCAGACGGCACCTCTCGCGAACGGAGCGGAAGGCGGGGCTCGCGTCCGCGCGACGCGTCACGTGGTCGTGCTGTGCCACGACGTGAGCGCCCAGACCGCCGCCGGGCTGTTCTCCGTGTCCAACCTGCTGCAAGGCCGCGTGGACGTGTGGTGCCGGTGCGTCACCGCCAGCCTGTACCTCAGCGATGACCTGCGGCGGGACACCGTCGTGAGCCTCGTGCTATCTCCGCCGGACGAAGAAAGCGTAGATGACGGAGCGCGACGCGACGCGCGAAAGACGCGCGTCGTGACGGTCCGAGGCGATGCAGTCGAGGGACTCGCCCCCGCGGAGTCGCGTGTGGCGCTGCTGCTGCAGAGAGCCACGCAGCACGCCTCGCTGAGTGAGCTCGGCGAGCTGGGGCGGGAGGCGAAGGCGGCGGCGGCGGCGTCGGATGCGCGCGGAACGGAGAGGACCGAAAAAAAATCGGCTCGAAACGCCGAGCGTCGCCGCGCGGGTTGGGTCGCGCGGCGGCCCGGGAGCGCGGGCCCCGTTCCCGGAATCGCGGTGACAGACTATCCCACCACGGAAACGTGTTTGAACGCCGTGCTCAGTTCGCTCGGGGACGTCCCGGGTTCGATCCTGCTTCTCGACGCGGCGGGCGCGCCTGTCGCGGAGGCGCTGGACCCAAAAGAAAAAAAGAAAAAATGCGCCGACGCGACGACGTTTGTGCTGGGCGACGCGGCGGGGATCACGGCTGTCGAACGCGAGCTCTTGATGCGGCGGGACGGTGTGTTGACCGTGACACTCGGCCCAAACGTGTTGCTGGCGAGCCACTGCATCGTGCTCGCGCACGCCGCGCTGGATAATAAAGAATAGTCTATTGATAGCTAATAAGACTCGTCGCAAGGGAAACTAGTTTCCCTTGCGGGCGTCCTCGCCGGCGGCCCTCTTGGTGGGGGACGTGACCCCTCCTTTGCTCGGCATGCCCAGCGTCCGGCGCACTTTGAGCTCTCCGAGCCTCAGCTGCGCCTGCGTCGCGCGCGGCGCGTCCGACGGGCTCGCGTGCGCGAAAGAAAACGGTCTGGCGAAAGCGACACACGCGGCGAGAACGACGACGCCGACGAAGAAAAACGGCGCCAACGACGCGTCGACGCCGCGCGACGCTCTTTTCGCTCTTTTCGCGACGTTCGCGAACGCTCGATCGATCGCTCGAGACGACACCGATATGCTCGTCGCCGATCCCTCCTCCTCCTCCACCTCGAAAGCGTCCCGGGCTTCGTGTGCGATCGCCGCCCCCACCGCCCAGTCAACCTTGACCCCGCGTACTTCGTCGCCGAAACGCAGAGCGTTTCTTCGCTCATCCACGCGCAAGACGTCGGCGAGCGCGGCGACGACGTACGACGTCGCGAAGCACGCGTGTTTAATCGAGCGCTCGATCGCGTTCATCTCGTCAGTAACGCCGTTCGACGGAATTCCGTCGGAATCGCGGGGTTGTTCAAAAGAGACGTTCAGACGCGAAAAGAGCTCTTCCTTTGTCGTCGAGCAGATTCGCGCGCCGGCGTCGGCGACGCGCGCGACGGAGATTCCTCCGGAGCTCGAGACTGACCCGCCATCCGAAGAGGAACGAGTTTTTAAACCGTCGTCCGTCTCCAAGAACCCGGCGTCGCGCAGGAACCGCACCGCGTGCGCGAAGTTCTCGGTGAGCAGAAACGAGCCGCGCAGCGCGGGGAGGAACGAGCCCCCGAACCCGCAATCGTTTTCGTTTTCGTTTTCGTTTCCTTCGTCCGAAGGCGCCGCGCGTTCGCGCGTCGCGCGCTTCTCTTCGCTCTTCTCCGAATCGCGAAGACAACTCCGGCGCGATTCGGTGTGACTGACCGATGGCGCGTCGAGCGTTTCCGGCGCGTCGAGCTGAGGCGCGCGCATCAGCTCGGCGCACGCCGCGCGACACGCCGCGAAGTCGCCCACGGAAGAAACGCCGTTTCCCGCGAGCGCGCACGGATCGAGACCCGCGTCCGTCGTCGTCTCCCTCGATCCCTCCTCGTCATCACTCTGTTGCCTTCGTAACACCCCCATCTCGTACGTTTGGCGCGCAGAGTCCAGCCCCAGCCCGAGCGCGCTGTGCGTGTACACGGCCCACTTGCGTCGGGTGATGACCAGCTCGGCGCGGTATTTGAGGGGCGGTTTCTTCTCCGGGCGGAACGTGACCTGCGCGCTGGCGCCCCCGAGCTCGACGACCCCGACGGTTTTCTCCGGGGGCTCGTACAGCGTTCCCGCGGCGTAGTTCGCGGCGAGCCACGCGTAGAGGCCCTCATCGTGGCCGGAGATGAGCTGCACGTGCGCGTCCGTGAACGTACGTCGAAAGGCGCTCCGCCGCAACACCGAGCGGCACTCGGCTAACAATCGCTCGGCGTCGTTTTGTGGAAGCGCTCGCAAGCCCGCGGTGGCCATGAGCAGCGTCGAGGTCTCGGCGCGTTTAGACCGAGGCACGACGCTCTCCGCGAACCGCAGCAGAGGTGCGAGGTACGCCTCTATTTGTGCGTCGTCGTCGTCGTGGTCCGTGTCCGCGAACGCGGCGAGGCCGGGGCTCGCGCGGCGCGGCGCCTCGTGGTGCGCGCGGACGGTGGGCAGGCGGTTCCCGCCCTTCGGCACATCCAGCTCGAACACGTGCACGCGCGTGCTGCTCGATCCGGCGTCGAACACGATGAGCCGACGCGTGTTCGAGTCCGCGCCGCGCAGCGTGCCCGCGAGCACGAGCGCGGCGAGCGCGGCGAGGCAGGCCAGCGCGCATATCGCCAGCTTCGCGACGAACGCGCGCGACGCTTCGGGTAACGCGCCTCCTTTTGACTTGGCGTGCCGATCGTGCCTCTGCCGTCCCGCGGTGCGCCTCGCGTCCGCGACGTACTCCGCCCCGCCGAGCTCCGTGGACGACACAGTCCGCGCGAAGCCCCCGCCGGGAGACGCGGGCGCCGCCTCCACCGCGCCCCCGCCGGAGCCGGTCCGTAACATCGCGCGCGAGCCGAAGTGCCCGAGGCCGCGGGAAGGCTCGAGAACGTTTTTCGGATCGACCTTTCTGGTTTCCGAGTCGGCACGTCGCTCACGTGCGCTGAGGTGAACGAACGGAGAACGGAGGCACATCGCAACAGACTTTTGGTCGTACAGTACATTGTATTCTTCGTTCATCATCACGCGATCGCCCCTCTCTTTCGTCGTCACGGGCATCCGTTCAAAGGCACACTTCGGTCTTCTCCCACGACGACGCCCGACGCCCGACGCATCGTGCGTCTTCGTGTCCGACGGACCGACGACGCGCGTTCGAACTTCCCGACTCAGTCTCCGTAGGGCTCGACGTTGACGACGTCGCGCACGCCCTGCAGGAAGAGCTTCTTGCGGATCATCGGCCAGTCGTCGCGTTTCACGCCGAGGTCATCCTTAAGCATGATCAGCTCCGAGCGGCCATCCTCGAAGGTCACCACGACGCGCATGTTGACGGTGTTCTCCTCCACCCTCGTGCCGCCACCGATGTGCCAGGTGTTGCGCATCATGAGCTCGAACTTGCGGTCGGAGTCCACGCTGCCGCTCAAATCTTTGTAGTACTCGAGGAACTCCTCAAACACGATGCGGCCGTCGCCGTCGTGGTCCCAGAGCTTAGCGACGTCGCGGATGGCCTGCTGCTCAGTCATCTTCCCGTCGACCACCTCTTTGCGCATGCTGACATCGTAAATCTCCAGCAACTCGTCCATGGTCACCTCGCCGTCGCCGTGTCTGTCCAGCCGCGTCCAGGCTTCGCGCACCATCGCCATCCGCTTCGCGTTGAGCTTCCCACGCACCGTGTTGAGGAACTCGGTGAAGTTGACGTGTCCATCTTTGTTCCGGTCGAACAAGTCAATGACGATCCGCACGTCCGCCTTGTCGATGTGAACGCCCATCTCCTTCAATCCGATCAAAAACTCCTCTTGGTTCAATTCGCCGTCGCCGGAGGCGTCCAGAATCCGAAAGATGCGCTGCAACGATCGGATCCCGTTAGCGCCGCCCCTTTTCGCGAGCTGTAAACGGATCGTCTCTAACATCTTGCGGTTCTCCTTCTTCGCCAGCGGGTGCGGGTTGAGGTTGAACACGCCATCCTTGAGCTCCCGGAGGTTGACCTGCCCGTTCAGGTCGTCGTCGTAGCGGTCGAACAAAGCGCGCCGAGAGCTCTCCCGCACGTGGTTGCACTTGATCTCCACCAGCACCTTCTCGAACTCGTCGAACGTCAGCGACCCCGATCCGTCCACGTCAAACTTCCTGAATATCTTCGTCAGCTCGTGAGCCTGCCGGTCGAGGTCCGCGAAGTTGGTCATGATCTCGAACCGCTCGCGGATCAGCTTCTGGAGGTGGTCCGCGGCGTCGTCCTCCGTCGCCATGGGGGGGATGATGGGCGGCATGTTCGGCGCCCCGGGCACAATCGCCGCGCGCGAATCCGAATGAAATTCGATTTCACGGAAAGGAGGTTGTCGGAAAATCCGACGCAAAGCCAGTCCGCTGCCGCGCGAGTCACATCTTTCCGTGAATCCGACGGGCTCTCGCGCCTGGAGAGCGAGAGCGCTCTCCACAAGCCACTGAAAGATCTCGCCATTCGTCCACAGCGGGACGCGCACCGCACCCCCCGAGGTCGCGCGTCATGTCGGGGCAGATGTCACGCGAGGAGCGCCGGAGGGCCCAGGAGCTCGAGGAGGCTCGTAAGGTGCGTCCACGTCGCGCCCGCGCGCCCACCGCGCGCGCGCGTTCCGCCCGTTCGTCCCTCGCGCCGCTTTCTTCGAGCCCCTCGCGGAGCGAATCGAGCGGCGACGCGCTCGCTTCCGCGAACCCGACGCGTGACTGACCCCTCCACTCGCCCATTCGCCTAAACCCACACCCACGTGCAGGCCGGCCTCGCCCCCGCGGAGCGCGATGAGGACGGCAAGGAGATCAACCCGCACATCCCGCAGTTCATGGCCGCCGCCCCGTGGTACCTCGAGCAGAAGAAAGGCCTGAAGCACCAGAAGGCGTGGAACGACGTGGACAAGAAGGAGGGCGAGGGCGCGTCCGGGTCGTGGTACAAGCGCGGCGTGAAGACGTTCCAGGCGACCAAGTTCCGCAAGGGCGCGTGCGAGAACTGCGGCGCGATGACGCACAAGAGGAAGGATTGCGTCGAGCGCCCGCGCGCGGTGAGCGCCAAGAAATCAAACGCCGACATCGCGCCGGATGAGTTTGTGCAGGAGGACGTGCGGCTCGGGTTCGAGCAGAAGCGCGACCGGTATAACGGCTTCGACGCCTCGGAGTACTCGCGCGTCGTGGACAGGTTCGAGCGCGCGGAGAAGCTCAAGGAGGAGGCGGCGAAGAAGCGCGAGCTCGAGAAGAAGTTCAAGGAGACGCGAGAGGATGGCGCGAAGGATGACGACGACGCGGACGCGAAAAACCAAAATTCGGACGACGATTCGGGCGACTCGGATTCGGATTCCGAGCTCGCCGGGGATAAGGACGCGCAGGGGTTCATGAAGGTGAACAAGCGCGTGCGCACGGCGGGCGGAGGCGCGTCGATGACGGTTCGCAACCTGCGGATCCGCGAGGACACCGCTAAGTACCTGCGCAACCTGGATCTGCAATCGGCGTATTACGACCCGAAGACGCGATCGATGCGCGAGAACCCGACTCCCAACGACCACCCCAGCGACGCGTTCGTTTTGGCCGGTGAAGGCGGCGGAAAGAGCTCTGGTTTACAGAAGTTCGCGGGCGACAACGTGAACCGCGGCACCGGCGACGCTGTCGGGTTCGAGCGCCTGATGGGCCACTCCGCGGCGGCGTTTGACAAGGGTCAGGAGATTCACCCGCAAGCCGGTCCGTCCGCCGCCGAGCTCCTGTACAAGCAGTTCCGCGAGAAAAAGTCAGCGCTGTCTCAGAGCACGAAGAGCAGCATCTTGGACAAGTACGGCGACGCCTCGGAAAAGACGCCCGCGCCCGAGGGTCTGCTGCTCGGGCAGACGGAGGCGTACTCGGAGTACGACCGCGCGGGGCGGCTTTTGCGAGGCGCCGAGCGCGCGGCGCAGAAGTCGCGGTACGAGGAGGACGTTTACGACCAGAACCACACCGCGGTGTGGGGCTCGTTCTGGAAAGGCGGTATTTGGGGCTACGCGTGCTGCCGCTCGCACCAGAAGGGGAGCTACTGCACCGGCAAAAAGGGCATCGCCGCCGCGGAGGCGGCGGGCGACCTGATGCTCGAAAACCTGAAACGGCGCGAAGCCGCTCGATTGGCCGAAGAGGAGTTAAACGAACGCGACGACGCTGGGGATGTAAACGCCCCGCGGGGGATGAAAAACCCGTTCGGGGACGAGTCGAAGTGGGGGGAGAAGGAAACGACCACGACGGACGACGTGGCGCTGGACCCGCAGAAGCTGATGGACGCGCTGCGCAAGGAGGACGAGCGGCTG
>Ga0209666_1000135_pt1 | contig 57871 bp, 64 predicted proteins | sample SaaInlV_125m_DNA_FD_184679 | JGI IMG/M metagenome (GOLD analysis project Ga0209666, IMG submission 184679) | Marine microbial communities from expanding oxygen minimum zones in the Saanich Inlet - Saanich Inlet SI037_S3LV_10m_DNA (SPAdes)... | ecosystem: Environmental > Aquatic > Marine >...
TCATCCATGCATCAAAAGTACCATCTGTAAAATCTGGTTGTGTAAATGTCTGAACATTGCCAAAATAGTTTAGGGCAATCTCATCACTTGAACCCATTTGAATTGTTTGTTGATTTAAAGTACAAGGATCTGTAAACGTATAAGACCACTGGCCATAACTGACTAGTGGTGCTAAGAATAACAGAACTGTTATTATTTTATTCTTCAAATATCCCACGCTTTATCATTCTTTTTACGATACGAGCAGTTCCAGATTCTAGGGCTTTCTTAGTTGCAATACCAATTGTTGATTGATTGAATTTGACAACATTGTCTTCACCAATCTTTGATCTTTTAATCGTGACTGCTTCACCACTTCCACTGCCTGTGAAAATAGTTCCAGTTTCAGCATTAACAAATCTTACTTGCATACCAATAATAGTTTTTAGTACAGTCTTTACTCCATCAATTGTCACTTCCTCTTCCTCAGATACTGAATAGTCATATATTTCTACATATACAAAATACTCTGCTAAGACAACATTGCCTACAACTTTAATATCATTTGATGATATGCCTTTTGCAGCTGCTTTATGTTGTTTAACCATTCTCCGTTTGATTTCTTCTTTATCTTCTGTAAATAGAAATCTATCTGTCCATTCTAGATAGGATAAAGTAATATTACTAACACCTAATCCTACTCTGTTTTCTCTTAATTCAGGATAAAATTCATATAATTCTGGTGTAAAGCCAATATTTAAAACTTGAATTGGTAATTGATAATCTAACATATAATCAGATACCTCATCAATATCAGCCTCTTGTTCAAACTTACCCTTATAATTCTCCGTTTCTGTCTTACCTAATTGAGCATTTGCTGTAAAACTTAAAAGTAACGATATAATTAAAAATAGTCTTACCATGTTATTTCTTCTTCTTTTTTAGGTTTAACTGGTTGTACTTTTATAGTCTTAGTTATTACCAAAGTGTCTTTTACTCCTTCTGGAATGCTGATTGTTTGTTCCATCATTGGTGGCTGTTGAACTTCTTCTTTAGGTTCAAATATAGACTGCATATTAGCTATTAATAATCCAAACGCTGCCGTTATGACCAACCCTACACCTGTTACTACTTGGTTTTTAATTTCCGAAAAAAATCCTTTGTTCTCACTCATGTCTTTATTATCTTAAATGTTTTTACAAATCTACCATTAGTTACTTGTAGTAAATAAATTGCAGATGCTAAATTTGATAAATCTATTTGAAATGAAACGTAACCACTAAAAAATTTCTTTCTAATTGATTTCATTAAGGTTCCATTATACGTAATTACTCTAATTGTATAATAACCATTATCAGGTACTGTTAAATCAAAAGTTAATGGGCCCCTTACTGGGACTGGGTATACTATACCATAAATTCCATCTGTAGGTTGTGTTATAAATGATGATATTCTTTTATTTACATAACCATCTGTATTATTGACATCAATATCCCACCCTAAATCTGTACCTGCCGTTTTTCTTCCTATAGTAATTGGTATTTCGGTCCAGTTTTGATTAATAACTTTAAATCTTACTGTAAACAGTTCTGTAGTGTTACTAATAGTAAAATTACCAAAAGAGGCATCATACCCTCCCCATCTTACTTTTTCACCCTCCCAATCCTGAGTATAGGTTAGCCATTCTTGTGCTTTAGCTGTTACAGTAATAGCTTCAAATTGTAAAAATTGTGAATCAAAGTTTAGGGCAAATTCTAAACTTCCAACTGTTTCTCCTGCTGTTTCAATTTCTACAGGTAAATTAATATAGTCACTAACAGGAACCTCAATCTCAGGTACGTTAAATTTGACCTGAGAGTGAGCTACTGTTGATAATGTTAGTAAAAATATTAATAACGATTTCATTTATTAATTTAATCCTGTTCCATTTGCATCACCTAATACCAGTAAGTAGAAATTACCTGCTGTAGTTCCATTTATCTGTGGTGATAAGAATTCTTCTTGGCCTGGTATTGTACCAGATTGATCTGAACTAGCAGCATTAATGGTGTTGTATTGAGCTTCAGTAAAGAATAGTACATCTGGATTATTTGTATAGGTACTTAAACCTTGAGCTAATCTAGCAAATACTAGATAAGAATCTGATACTGTAATCCCATTTGCTTGATTTGGGTTACCAGTGTAAAATTGAGTACCTGATGCTGTTTGTACTCCTGCTGCGATTTGGGCAATCATATTTGCATCTGCTGTAGATAATGCTGTACTTGCATCTAAACCACTTGCAATTTTTAATCTAACTTGCCAGTAATCTTGATCTATATTTTCTGAGAATGTTGCTGTTCCATCAGCTGCTGTTGTGTCTGTAGCTACATCAACCCAAGTACTACCGTCTGAAGATTTCTGAAGTATTACAGGAATAGATTCAGCAGGGTTTGTTGCATTATTTAAGATAGTTGCTATATAATCAAATGCTGGTTCTATAAAGTTACCTCCATTATCGGAAGTACCTAAGATAGCATCCGTACCATCAGTTTGTGCATAATAAGCAGTTAAATTGTTTGTAAAGTCAATCCCATCAACTATACCATTAGTATAGCTAGATTTAAATGGTAAGGCAACATCAAACATATTACCCGTAGTAAGAGTAAAGGTAGTAGAAGCACCATCATAAGCCCACACAACTTTTACAATACCGTTTGTTGCATCTACATCTGTAGACATATAACCTACAGGTCCTGAGGTATTGTTATAAGTTATAGTTGGTGTATCAAATACATCTTTATCATAACTGAAAGAGAATTGAATACCTTTTACTGCGTTACCTGATGTATTATCATAGTAAATGTTAACTACGGTATTGTTTGAAGAGTTTGTTGATTCTAAAGTATAACTTGAATCAAGAATTATATACGGCTTAGTTGCATCAGGTGATGTAGTTTGACCATATGTAAACACTGTGGTTAGTAGTGCGGTTATAAAGGTGATTGTTTTTTTCATTGTAATCTTATTTTAACATTAATTTATTATAAATATATCTAGTTCCTGTGTCCGGTTCTTATTAAGTAGAATATAGTAGAATCGCCATTACTTCTATCAAACAGACTATAACTTCCATATCCAAAATTTTCAGATTTGTCATCAGTATCTGTATCTAAAGGATCCCAATCAAATGGAGTTTGTTGATAATGAAAAACTTTTGTTGAAGGAGTATTACTAGTGTACTGTGTAACTACACCATTCATATAAGCTAACATAAAGTACAGATCTGCTACACTAAATTTCCCGTCATTATTAACATCCATTCTCCAATAATCTTTAGAGTTGTAAACTCCGCTGATTAATTTAGTAGTAAAGTAACTGATATCATTTAGGGTAGGTATTGATAATGCAGGCTGTACTACATCAATAGTATAGTCATAGCTATTATAATCTAAAGTAGTGTTAAAGGAGTAATAACCATTTGAATCTGTGGTTGTAGAAGCTTGTGTTGTATATGAGAAACCAACTTGATTTTTATTTTGAGTTTTTAGCTGTACTGTAACCCCGGCTAAAGCTTCTTCTTCTGCTCCGTAAACATATCCAGTATGAGTTATAGGTTCAGTATTAGGATTGGTATTAGTCCATTCTGCAAATGGATGATTAGGACTAAGTTGATTGTATGTATTACTATTTGGTATTTTATATTGAAAATTTGCAGCACCTACACCACCAAAATTTTGAATTCTATATTCAAACTCATACCATGTATTTTTATCTAGGGTTGCCGTACCATAAGCCCATGTATTCCAACCATAATATTTAGTAACTATATCATCGGTCTTACCAATTCCTTTAATCATAAACTCATGTGAGTCATCGGTGAATGTTCTGAACCCGTATGTACCTGATTTGTTAGGTTTAAACCAACCTGTATAGATAATTGCATATCTTTGAGTACCAGCCCCACCCCATCTTGGTGGATTCCATAGTTGTTGAGGAGTATGATTACCACCTCTTGGTCCTTCGTAACTTGTTATATCTACAGTTGTATCTAAATAAAGTGTAGTACCACCATCAGCAAGATTAACCATTGCATCAAATTCTGTATGGTTGTTAGCATTTTGTGAATAGTACTGACCTGATTGGCTTCCGCCATAGTGAGTCTTAAGTGAACGTACGTTTACTGTAGTCTGTGCATTTATAAAACCGCTAATTAGCATTAATAAGAAAGCTAATCTTTTCATATAAGTAATTATTCATAAAAAAGAGGGCTAATGCCCTCCTTTGTAAGTTACATTTATAAGGTACATTATTTTAGGCTACTTTCCCTTGTTACCGAATATTTTACCTGCTTCCGCTATTCCAAAAGCTCCTAATACTATATATACAAATGAATCGTATATAAATTCGTTAATTACCAAGTCTTTCCCTATGTAGCCGGTTAGTAAATCAGTTACTGCAAATATTACCATTACAGCAAATGCTAAAAACCCTACTACGGATTTTTCGTTGATATTGTTATCGTCGTCAAATAAATTTTTGAATGCCATGATTTTTCTTTTTATATAATTCATACATTACAACATTTAATATAAAACAATCTTTAATATAAATAGTAACTATTGTACAAAAAAAAAAGAGACCCGAAGGTCTCTCTCTTATATTAATTATACTATTCGTACATTTCTTTTTGAAGTCCCGAATAAACCCTATTCCTCCAAGTTTTTAATTTCTTTTGGTAAGAATTCTGAATTGACGTGTCCACATTTTTTACAAGCAAAGATTGGGATGGGGATGTAGGTTGTTTGTCCTGTTCCCGTGAGCAATCCTGATGCTTGCCGCAAGTGCACTCCTTCCTCGAAGAAATGACTTCCGCATTTTTCGCATAAAACAGCTTTTGTTTGATCCAATGATACATTTGGTCTAGGTTGCATTACTTCTTAGCTTTGGTTGAACGTGTCTTTTTAGCAGCTGGTTTCTTTGCTGCTGGTTTCTTTGCTGCTGGTTTTCTACCTCTTCTAGGCTTTCCTTTTGCAGCATCGACAACATCCTTAGCTTGATCGATTGTTTCTTTGGCTTCCTTTACAACGTCTTTTAACTCTTCCTTAACTCGGCGAGTTCTACGTTTTACTTCTTTGGCAGTTTCTTTTACATCTTCAACTGCATCTTCTACAACATCAGGAATATAATCTCCATCGCTGTCTTTTACTTTACCTTTTTTCATTAGATAAAATATAACTCCTGCTCCAACTAAAAGCAGTCCTAAAATAACTAAAATTGTTTTCATTGATTTTTAAATTAATTAATTGTTAAGTATATATACATATATAAATAGATCAAGATTTACGAACACGCTTAGGGATTTTAATCCATTTCCCGTACTTCTCTTCCATTTCAAAATAAAAGTCTAGAATGCATTTAGAAGTATTAACAACCTCTACATCGTACTCTTCTCGACTCATTTTAAATTCCTTAAGAAATTCAGTTCTCAAGTCATCTAATTTTCTAAATTCCTCTTTTTCATGATCTTCAATCAAGCGTTTCTTTCTTGCTCTATCAATAGAGGTATTAGAATGATACAAACTATGGTCTACTTCTCCTTTAGGAGTAATAGCTGCTTTAAACTTATCGTTCATAGTATGATAAACCAATTCTAACTCGAGTAGGTAAGGCCCTTGCTCAAAGTCTCCATTCGCTATCCTATCTCTGAGAGGATGACGAGTACTTAGAGGTTTGTTCTTAGGCGTATAACTCCTCCACCACATAAACCTATCGTAAGGTTTTTTGAAGTAACGTTTCTTAAGTTTCGTTTCAGTCCAGTTTCTGGACCACTTAGGTTCGTAAGGTAGTATTTGATTCATATTATAATATAAGAAAAATAATTCAATTAACCAAACATTATACGGTTAAAAGCAAATTTAATTACCTCTTCATCGTACTCTGTAAGTAACCTATATGCTTGTTGTTTTTGCTCTACGGTTAGTTTTGAGGTGGGCTGTTTCATGCTTTGCAATGGCTCGAATTTTCCTTCCTCTACTAACTCATGGTACTTCTTAATTGAATCGCTCATAACTTATTTTTAAAATTAATCTAAATCTCTCAGGTCTATGCCTTTATGTTTTTCCTTGCGTTTATACTTTTTCTTATTTCGTACCGGTGTTGGTGTACGTAGAGCATCTAACCATTCTTGATAAGTTAGAGTTACCTCTTTTAGTTTCTTTCTCTCCTTCTTCATTCCATTCATCATTGTAGTATATAAACATATCTTAAATATAAGAAAATTAATTATGAGATACAACTATTTTAGTGTATTTATTCTTAAACACCTATGTTCCGTATTTTACTCTTTTTACTACTTATCCCGACATTTTCATATTCTCAATTATTAAGCGAGGAAGACAAACAGTACCATTTTGCAGCAGGTGCTTTTATATCTGCCGGTACCTACACCCTTGTGTATAATAAAACTAAGAGTAAGAAAAAAGCATTGATATACTCCGTTGCTTCTTCCATCTTAATTGGTACATTAAAAGAACTTTCCGATAGCAGAGAGAAAGGCAATACCTTTGATAAACGTGATTTATTAGCAACAACTTACGGAGGTCTGTCCATTGGTATTACACTTAACTTATTTACAAAGAAAAACCCCTCCGATTAGGGAAGGGCTTTTGCCAAATCCGCGCGTGGCGACTTCGTCGAGAGAGGAGACAGCGCCCCCCCTATCTCGTTGCGTCCATATTTGCTTTTTTGTAAGGTGTAATTAATTTCTTAATCTCTCCTGCTGCTTTTCTAGCTCTTGCTTGACTAGCTTTAGTAGTACCTTCATTTTCACTTTCTAAAATTGCAAACTGTGATGCAATTTGTTCGAATAAATCTTGTTTTTCACTCATAATTTTAATTGTTTTGTTTAATTTAATTTTTGGATATCTGAACTCGGTACTGATGAGTCTATTTTCTTTATAAGTCCATTTATCATACAGACCGAATTCGTTTAGATATTCTCTTACTTTAATTTCCGACATTACATTCCCATCATTGCCATTGGGTCAACTTCTGGTTGTGTGCTTTTATCTTCTATATTAGATACAACTGCTTCTGTTAGTAGCATAGTTCCTGATACAGATGCTGCATTTTCAAGTGCAAGTCTAGTAACTTTGGTAGGATCTATAATTCCTTCTTCGAACATATTAACTAATGTTTCTGTTCTAGGATTATAGCCTTTCCATTCATCACCAGATTCTTTTATACCTTCTTCGATATTACCTATAAAGTCATTATCAAAGCCAGCATTTTGTAGAATTTTGTAGAACGGTCTTTCAATAGCAGAAATTACTATTTCGTAACCGGTCTGTAACTCTTCTTTAATACCTCCTATTTTAGATGATAGAGCTAAAGCAGCATTCAGTAAGGCTACACCACCACCTGGTAATATTCCTTCTTCTAAAGCTGCTTTTGTTGCATGAAGTGCATCATCAACTCTATCTTTCTTCTCTTTCATTTCTACTTCAGTATAACCACCTACATGTACCATTGCTACTCCTCCTAAGAATTTTGCTAATCGTTCTTGTAGTGTTTCTTTTTCGTATGGAGATGACGTATCATCTATAAGAGTCTTAATATCTTCTACTCTACTATTAATAGCTTCTTCGTCTCCCAAAGCATCGATAATAGTTGTAGCATCTTTATTAACAGTTACTTTAGTAGCTTTACCTAACCAGTTAATATCAAACTTATCTAATCTCATACCTTTTTCTTGAGATACAACAGTACCGCCTGTAAGGGTTGCAATATCATCTAACATTGCTTTCTTTCTATCTCCAAAGTCAGGAGCTTTTACAGCTGCTATTGGTAATATACCTCTCATCTTATTAACTACCATAGTAGATAACGCTTCTCCGTCTATATCATCTGCGATTACTAATAGTGACTTACCAGATGAAGAAACTGCTTCTAAGATAGGGAGTAGCTCTTTTACTTGATTTAACCTTTTATCAGTAATTAGTATAAACGGATTTTGAAGGACAGCCGTCATAGTTGAATTATCTGTAACAAAGTATGGAGACTTATAACCTCTGTTGAATTGCATTCCTTCAACAGTTTCTAAATATGTTTCTCCTGTTTTCGATTCTTCTACAGTAACTACTCCGTCAGATCCAACTTTATCCATGGCAGTAGAAATTAACTCACCAATTTCAGTATCATTATTTGCTGATATAGTTGCTATCTGTTTTAGCTGTCCTTCATCCGTAATATCTTTACTCTGCTCAACTAAGTAGTCAACAGTATCTTTCACTGCTTTATCAATCCCTCTCTTAATATCAACTGCATTAGATCCTTTCTGTATTTTATCTAATCCTTCGTTTAATATAGATTGAGCTAATAAAGTAGAGGTTGTTGTACCGTCTCCTGCTTGTTCAGCTGTCTTAATTGCTGCTTGTTTTACTATTTGCGCACCAATGTTCTCTACTTTGTCTTCTAGTTCTATAGACTTAGCTACTGTTACACCGTCTTTAGTAGAAATTGGATTTCCCATTTTCTGCTCTATAATAACATTCCTACCTGATGGTCCTAATGTTGCTGTAACTGCTTCTGCTAACTTGTCTACTCCGTCTGCTAGTTGATTTCTAGCATCTTTTGAAAATATAATTTTTTTACTCATTGTCTGATTTTTTAACTACTGCTAATACTTCTCTGTCTTGTGCTATATAATACTCTTCTCCCTCGAAATCTATTCGGAGAGTCCCTATTTTAGGTACGAGGACTATATCGCCTTTCTTGTGATTAACTGGTATAAATTGACCAAATTCAGACATTCTACCTTTTCCGGCAGCAATAACTTCGCCCATTTCTGGCTTTTCTTTTCCCATATCAGGAATAACTATATTCCCGTATGTTTGTTCTCCTTCATCGATTGGCTTAATAAGCAAACGATCATTGGATGGTGATAGTGTTTTTGACATGTATATAACTTTATTTGTTTAATATTAATATAAGAATAAAAATGATAAGATCAAACTTGAGAGCGAAAAAAAACTTATTTAATTTTCAAAGTCTTTAACTCTGAACCTTTGCTGAAAGGTATACCAATTCTAAGAAGGCCGTTTTCAAATGAAGCTTCAGCTTTACTCAATTGAAATTTACTGTCGATCTTCCATCCTAAATTAAATGCTCGTTTAGCTATACCTCTATGGTAGAACTTACTGTCGAGCTCCGATTTAGGTTTATCGTAGATTACTCTAAGAATGTTTGCTTGAATTTGAATCTCAATGTCTTCTTTGTCAATTCCTGTACATGCAATATCTATACCGATACCATTAGGTGCTTCGTAAATATCTACAGGATGTGGGACTTTGGATTCTTCTAAAGGACGGAAATGTCCTTGGGATTGTAAAAAATTTCTGACAAGTATGTCAAAAGGGTTGTTGTGTAATAATTCTAATGTACTCATATCATTTTAAGTGTTGTGACGTCCTAAGATCGTCGGGTTAATGTAATAAAAAATCGCTCTCAAGTTGATCTTTCATCTTATATAAATAGGTTTAAATTAACTTTCCTCATGTTCTCCGTATGATTTTTCTTCAACAAGCTCTGAACCTGTTATAAAATTAATTATTTTCTTTACTTCACTTCTCTTATCGTTAACGGTATATACTGAACGTGCTAATTGTATAAATTCTTCTCCGAACTCTTTTCTAGTCTCACAATCTCTTATCCAATTCTCTATATCCCAAAGTTGACCATTTATCTTTGATAGTTCTAAATAATGATTCTGTAATTCACTTTCATTATTTTCGAATAAATTTACTACTAAAGGATTTAAAGCATAAAATTCTTTTTGAATATTTACTAATTTGACCTCATCCTCAATTCTAAGCATTTTTAACTCTAAGATTGAAATCTTATCTAATAGTTCTCCGTTTGATATTTCTACTTTCATATTAATGACCTTCTTTCCAGTTATCAGCTATTTCAGGAGGAGCTTTTAAAGTTACTCCAGGCAGTTGAGTAGTACTTTCCATAATCTCTTGAACAATAGGAGCAAACTCATCTGCTTGGTCTTCTCTAACGTTAATTATCAATTGATCATGAACCTGAGCTTGAACACAAGCATCTATACCCATCTCCTTAGCTTTTCTATTTATTACCAAAGCGGCTCTATTTACTACCGCTGCTGCCAATGATTGCAATTGAAAGTTTAAGCAGTTATTTAATCCGTTACGGTAATCTCTATATGCCTGAGTAACTTGATCTCTAGGAGATATCGTTTTAATTATTTCACCGTCTTTCTTAACATACTTAGGAGGTATCTGAGTCTCTAGCTGCTTTCTAAATCGCCAATCCATCATTCTATCGCCAACTTTTTCAAAGAGGTTTTTTACTTTAGGTAAATGTCTTACCCTACCTACATAGTTTTTAATATAGCCATGAGCTTTAACTTGTAGTCTTGAATTTTCTCTCCATTCTTTAAGTTGAGGAAATCCATCTAAATACCCATCTACAAGATCTTGAGCAGTTTTTTGATCTACATCTAAAGTCATTTTTAATGCGTAAGCTTCCATACCGTAAGCAATCCCTAATGAGTATGCTTTAGCTTTATTACGGGCTAGTGGTTCTAATTTCTTTAAGTAGTTAGAAGCGCTCTTATCTGCTGATACTCCGTTAGGAAATCTAGACTTATCGTCATTAAGTTTTTCAGTCTTTATAGCAACAGTAGAATAGAAGTCCCAGTTCTTATTAAAGATTTCTTGAAGAGCTTTATCACCAGTAACTGAGGCAAAGCAATGAGGTTCAAGAGATTCGTAATCGGCATCGATTACCTTTCTACCACTTCCGGCAGTAAGAAATGCTCTTACTATATTAACGTATTTCATAATCACAGGAGCATCTTCTCCTTCTTCTAACGGCTTAGGTAATTGCTGAGCATCTGACCCGTATCTGCCCGATACCGTACCGTTCTGCTTAAAGTAAAAGTAGTACCTACCGTCTTCATGACGATCTAAGAATCTATCTACATAAGTAGATTTAATCTTTAAAAGTCTATTATATATACGTAAATTTTCTGCCCAAGGATAATCCTTTGCTAAGGTTTTTACCATATCCATATCAAACTTATCTCTACCGGATTTAGTATTAGCACCTTTTACTTTAGGTTCAATTCCCATATAACCGAAGACTATTTCACCCAGATGCTTTTTTGATTGAATGTTAATGTAGTCTCCGTCGTTCGACTCTTTCCACATGGACATAGAAATACGAGCTTTTTCGACATCCTCTAGTAGGGATTCGTCTCCGGTTAATAGGAATTGTTTGATTGTTTCCTCTCTTTCATTAGATGCTTCAAACGCATCAATGTTCTTTTGAGTAAGGGAGTATTTACCTGTCTTTTCACTTTTTGGTAGTGCAATAGAGTATCGCTGGATAAGGTTTTGAGCCCAGTTACCTTTGTGAGACACTGGATAGTTTGTCATAGCGGTCGCTACTATCCACTCCTTTACTTCAGGAATAGCAATCAAAGATTTCATTACAATCTCTTTATTCTTTTTCTGATCTTCTACTATTTCGTTATGGATCTTTTCTAGTAGTTCCATATCTAAATCAACTCCATATGCTTCCATAGGAACTGTTACTTCTCTGTATATAGGCATTACTTCTTCTTCGAAAAAGAAATCCCATAAGCCTTCTTCTTTTAACTTACCTAAATATAAATTACATATACGTAAAGTTAAATCGGTATCGGCAGATGCATACTTAGATAGTATTTCTAAATCTGCTTTATATATCTGAAAGCTGTCTTTAGTAACTGATCCTCCGTTACTTTTAATACTCTCTTTAAGTTCTATTTGCTCTTCGTTAGCTGCTTTTTCAACATCTAAACCTAACGCTTCTTGATTCATTATTGCAATAGATTTCAATCCAAAAGGATTACCAAATCCAAATGCACCTTCTTCATATACTGTATGGACTAGTAAACCTGTATCTACCCATACCGAAGGAAGTAAGTCTACTCCAAAATAGTTTTTAATAAACTGAACATCAAAGGAAGCATTATGAAATACTAATTTCTTTCCTATAAGAAGTTTAAGTAAGTTTTTAGAAACTATCTCAGTAGATTTACCGTTAATCTCTTGGAGTACTAATTCATCTTTTTCGTAGTCAAATACTAATGTAGGTAGGTAGAAACCTATACCCTCATCTCCAGATACAGACCATCCAATAATTTTATCTTTACGGGGATTTAATCCAGTAGTTTCAGTATCGACTGCTAAAGTATCTGAGTCTATAATATGTTGATGAAGTAATTTTAAAGTCTCTTCATCTTGGACTGTGTAGTACTTTTTTTCTAATTGCATATATAACCTTTTAATTAATTAATAATATACGAAAAATTATTCAGACTAAAAAACTCTTGCACAGCTTTTTTACCGTCTTTTATATTTAATTTTTCTTGATAAAACTTTTCTATTGTATCTAATCTAGGAGTATAATTAACTTCTATATCATCATCCATCTTAGTTACTGTATCATCAAAACCGCGATAATAAATTTCGAACTCTCCTTTAAATTCTTTCAGAAAAGCATACATAGCTGGTGATAACCATCCTGTGTTTGCTCCTGAACCTGCTAAGTAGTTACTTCCTATACGTTGGTAACATTTTTGTGATTGACCTACTTTGAATAACTGTTGAGTTCCGGAAGGAGATTTCCATACTAATATGTAAATTAATCTCATAACTGGGAAGTCATCTGGTTTATATGTTAATCGGTCAATTAAGTCTCTTCTATTTTTAAGCTTTAAAAAATACTTATACCTTATATCTTTAGTAATATGTACATTTAATGCTCTGGTACTTTCTTCTAACTTTCTAGGAAGAACAAAGGAATCTAAATACTTAAAGTTTTTTGGTATCATTACTTTACTAGATTTTTTAGTCTTTCGTTAAACCGTTTCATCTCTTCTTTCAATGCTCTTTTGCCTGAAGATGATAGCTTAGTATCTGTCCTTTGGGCATATTGGTTCTTTGCTTTTGAATATCCTGGGTGTTTCATATTTTCTAGATTAACAATTTACTTCCATTTCATATTGACGTTTTTCATGGTCATGTTCACTGTATAATCTTAGGTTTAAGTAATCACCTAATTTACTAAAATCACCTATATAAGAGGTATCTTCTCTAATATCTTTGTCATATGCAAAACAAAAATCATACTCCTCTTTTGTGAGGTATTCTTTTGTATTCATAATCTCTTCAAACTTAAAATAATCTTGCTCCGCAATGTACAAACTTTCTGGACTCATCATAACCTTTATTGTTTTAACTATTAATATACCTTAATATAAGAAAAAAAACAATACGATCCAACTATTTCCCTAATATTCTCCGTAAAGATCAAACTTCATAGGCTCTACTTCTTCTACTTCTACTTCAAACTTTTTAATAGCATATAACTTACCCTCTAAAGGTGCTAATCTATACTCACCTTTAAATTTAGTTTTACGCATGTATAAAGTTAATGCCATAACTAAACCTTCAATTACATTGCTCTGATCAAGTTCTAAAACCCAATTATCTCCTGGAGCTTTCCTCTTAGCAATTAATTCTTTTTCTTCTTCTATTACTATTTCAGCTCCTTCTTTTTGCATCAAAATATTCTTTTAAAAATTCTCTTCTATACAGCATTACTTTGCCGGTATATGCTTTATTACTTATATCTCTTACACCTACTGGTTCCTTCTCTCTCAATGCTGCTTTATACACATCATTTCCTAGCTCAGGTCCTGCTTTTTGTCCTAAGTAATCAAAAAGTGAAAATGTTGCATCTAATACTGATTTCCCATTAAACTTTAAGCTAGCAAGTTCTTCTTGTAATTTTATATTTTCCATATTACTGTCTTAATGTTTTCTTAATTCTATAATCTCTCCCTGTAAAGAATTCTGGTATTAAAGATGAATGACTAGCTCTTACAGGATTAATATCTAAACCTCCTCTACGTGTATACAGACAAGATACCATTAATTGTTCTGGTTCGTATGCATCTGTTAAATGCTTATATACCATTTCACAAATCTCCTCATGAAAATGACTTACTGTACGGTGAGAGACTATATACTTAGCTAGTGAATCAGCAGATGGTAATTTTTTACCTACCATTTTAATAAATACATCTCCCCAATCAGGTTGATTAGTTACTCTACAATTAGATCTAAGTAAGTTAGATTTTAACTTAATTTCCTTAGCTTCATCCGCAGTATCTTCTATAGCTAATTGAGTTGCATCAGATTGAAAAGAAGTAAAGTCAATTTGATCTAAGTCTACTATATCTCCTAAGTCTGAGTATCCTTCAAAGGTTAGTTCTTCACCTTCTTCTTCGCTTGCAAAGAAAGTAACAATTGTATTAGTTTCTAAAAGTTCATCTAAGTCTCTTTTAACAGTAGCTTCGATTCCAGTAATACAGTCCATAGCAGTGTCAGCTATTCTAGTCATATTAAAAGAATTTAAATATAGCTTGATAGATTTAGACTCTACGTGAAACTCAGAATCAGAAGGGCAAGTAATCTTTAGCAATCCTGCTACTGGTTGACCTTTTGTTGTAATAGCTGATACCTCGTAACAATTCCATGTATCTACTCCTACAAAGCTATCTGATGTTAATCCGTAACCTTCTCTATTTAAGTATCTAGGAATTTTAACTAACAACTCTCTATTATACTGGTCAGAGTATCCATCTCCACCTACTTTACCTAAATGCTTTCCAGCAATTTCTACTACTTTGTCGTAATTTTTTACTTTTTCCATTTTATTTATTTTATTATATAATCTATCCACTTTGTTCCTTTAGTATCTTCATTCGGAAATTCAAACACTCTAGTTTTATTACCAATTGTAATAGTTTTTCTAAACCCTGAAGGTATGGTTGCTCCTGACGGTAAAACTACTTCTTCTCCTTCAAATAATACATCTACTCTCACTTTAACATCTACATCAAAGAAGTTAGCTGCTGCTCTTTCAAAAGCTTCTAATTTACTCCATTGACCTCTATTTAAACCTTGATGCTGTAAAGCAGAGTTGAGATAAGAAAAGGTTTCATATAACATTCCTTCATTACAGCTAAATGATGCTGCTGGTGCTAGATGACCTTTATCATATACGTTATCTTTATAGTCTTCATTATCTGATGTTATAATCATATCCGGTTTCCAGAAGTTCATTCCTTCTCTAGAAGCTTTACCATCTGGACATATAATTACATATTCAACCCATAGGGGTTGCTGTCTTTGCTGATCGTACTCTACTGTAAAGATATCAGTCTTAATTACTTGTGCATTAGAGATGTTTATTGAAAACATAAAGATATAAAGCACTAATGCTATCCTTAAAAACCAATCTATTGAATCTGCTTTTTTCATATTATTTTATAAAGTTCATTATTTGCTCTACTCTTTGCATAGGAGAACCAGTTATAGTTAAGTAAGGTTGACGTACTCCTTCTAATACATCTTTAAATTCTTCATCTACTTCTTTTCTCCACTCTTCACTTATACTTCTTACTCCGTCATCTACTGAATCGAATTCAATAGGGAAGTATATATAATGAGTATATTCATTCTTAACTCTATTCCAAGTATCTTCTATATAGTTAAACGTATGTGAAGTAACTCCTTTCATAAATTTAGTATAGACTACAACATCCATATAACATCTATCTAATACTAAGTTATAAGGCTGAAGAAGAGCTTCTAAATGAAAACTACTAATAGCTAACTGAGTAGCACAAGTACCTTCTTCATTTATAGGAAATCCGTAACTGCCTACAGTTCTAGTAGACTCATTTACGAATTCATATTTAGGTAATTTATTTTTAAGTAGTTCATAAACAGTAGTCTTACCTGTACTACTTGCTCCTACTAATGCTATCCTCTTTATCATAAAACTTTTTTTAAGAAATTAACCCACATATACAAGCTTCTATCTCTTAATATACGAAATAAATCTTCAAGCTCCACCTGAAAAGTATTAAATCTTTCTTGCATTATAACTTTACCTTCATCTACTCCAGCGGTAACTTTATGCAGAACAGCTCCTGCTATTTGATATTTACCTTCTTTTATCCCTTCGAAAGCTCTTACTTGAGGATCTTTACCTTTTAATTCAGGGTATTCCGTTATTAAACCTGGATGACCATTATATATATTAAATTTTTCACATATAGATGGAGGCATAATTCTTAGCCAACCATGTAATGTTATTAATGCTTCTGGAAAATATACTAATGTATCTTCGTACTCTTCTAGCGTAGGTTTATTACTTAATGTAAAGTATCCTTTTTTTACTATCCTAGGATCAATATTCCTAAGATTTTCAGGTCTTTCGTTAGTAATAATCCTATCCGGCCATCTATTAAGTGATTCAGCTATATCAGCTATTTCACCTCCAGTTTGACTAAAAAATGCTATCCACGTCTTAGTTGCCATTAGTATACCATTTAAATTTCTGAATATTATTTTTTATAGTATTTAACTGAGTTTCATCAATATCAGAGTTAATAAGTTCGTGAAGTTTCTGTCTTTCTTTATACCATAAACCATCTGATCCATATGATACTCCTTTTATACCATGTACTACAGGATTTGAAGTATCTAAAGAATATATCCAATCGTAATCGGAATGCTTATAAAAGCTAAATTCTTGAGGTAGTCCGCATCCAAGTAAGTGATGAGGCTTATCCCTATTAATTACTCCGTCTCTAAGTAAATCTCCAAGTAACTTAACACGTCCTAGCATCCAACTAACATACTTGTTAGCATGAGGAACTGATAGGGTATAGTACGAATAATCGAAAGATATAGCAATCATATCTACATCTGCCTCTTTATTCATATAGTTATAACAGTCTACTATTTCATCATACGTTTTACCTTGAACTACTCCTATCTTACCGCTTCCTTTATAACCTAAACCTTTATTATTCCAATCTTCCATTTGATCTATAGTTTTCCTATAATCTTCTAATGCATCTGGAACTATATACCAACTCGGTTTAATTTTATTAACCCATTTATCGAAATTAACAGCATCAAAAGCTTCTTCTAATTCAAAAATAGAGTTATCTAATATAACCTCTCTACCGCTTCTAATTGCTGATTGAAATTGAGCAAGATACTCATCATCCTCTTCTAATAAGTGAACTAATGCGTAATCGTAATCTGTAAGATCTTGTACCTCATTAAATATAGATTTAGGACTTTCGTGTGCTATTTTAATCATTTATAACTTTTATTGTTTTTAATTTACTCATTACCTTCTTTAAAAGTATCGTCTAGTATTGTTGAAATATACCTTACATACCCGTCTAATTTATTCATCTCTGTATTAAGTTTCTTATCGTAAGTAAATACCTCTTTAGCTGCTTGTTTAGCAATCGATAAAGGTACGTACTCTACATCGTTAACTATAATAATATGATCTTCTAATTTTGTTCCTTTACCCATTAAAAGAATTGTTTAAGGTTAGGTCTATAATAGTTAATAGACTTCATTACTTTTTTATCTCTAGATCTGTATACAACAAATCTATCTCCTACTTTCTCAAAGTGACATGACTCATTTTGTTCTTTAGAGCGGATGGTGACAGTCTCCACGGCTTCTTCTTCAGTGCTGCAAGACTTCGACATATTACTTCCTTGTACTTCTTGATACGCTGGCCATATCTTATCTTTAAGGCCGTGTAGCATAGCACCGTTCCCAAGGGAAACATAAGTAATATCACACAAAGCATCCAAAACTTCCACGATGTCTCCGTTTTCGCAAGCCTGTCTATATTCTTCCAATTCTTCAAGTATAAAGTCGTATACGAATTGCCATTCTTTTTTTTCTGGTATTGTTGGTTCATAATTGTTTGGTTTACCGAAAGTAGAATTAAATATTTCTACCTCGTTAACAAAGGGTACGTCAACTTTGCTAAATAATTCTAATTGCTTTCCCATTTTAATATACTTTAATAATTCTAGATTCAGCTAAACTGATAATTTTAAATCCGGTTTCTCCTAAGTCTTCTAACATTTTATATGTCTTAGATTCTGCTTCAGTTCCAGTCATAGCATCTACTAAGTAAACTTCTTTTACTTTCTGTACTCTTCCTGTATCACTCTCTCTTTCAAATTGAGTAGTTACTTGCCAATAATTTGTCATATTTTTATTTATTTAATTACGTTTATAATCGTCTTCTAATCTTACAATATCGTCTTCACCGAAATAAGAACCTGTCTGTACTTCTATAAAGACTACTGGTGTATCAGTTTCATTCCAAGCTCTATGCTTATCTCCTAAAGGTATTCTAACTGATTGACCTTTTCCTCTGAATAATTTATCGCCTTCTAAGATAATTGTTAATTGACCACTTACTACCGTCCAAACTTCTTTTCTCTTTAAGTGATATTGATACGATAATCTACTTTGCGGGTTAACAGTTATCCTCTTAACCTTACAGTCTTCGGAGTCAAGTAATACTTCGTACTTCCCCCAAGGTCTTTCTCCAACTTCTAGTGTCTGCATATACTTGCTAATTCTATATTTTTATAAAACTCTGCTTTTGCTGAATCTTCATTAATAAATGCTCCAGTTAGTTTAGCAGTTTGCATTGATGCTCCTCTATGCTTAACTCCTCTACATGATACACATGCATGAGTTGCATTTACTTGCACAGCGACTCCTAAGTTACCTTCACATATTTTATCTACAGCGTTATGAATAGCTACAGTTAATTGCTCCTGTATAGCCCCTCTTCTACCGAATTGCTCTACTATTCTATTTAACTTAGATAAACCTACTACTTTACCGTCTTCAGAGGCTATATAAGCAATACTCACTGTACCGCTGATAGCTTGATGGTGGTGTGAACACATAGATGTTATAGGTATGTTACTTTCCTGTACAATTCCATCGTATCCGTCTGAAGGGAATGCAGTGATACGGTCTAGAGGACTATATCTTCCTGCCCACAAATCATTTACGTATGCTTTAGCTACTCTAAATGGTGTATCTGCAGAGTTAGGATCTTCCTTATAGTCACATCCCAAAGCAGTTAAAAAGTCTGCATACGCATTTGCTGCTCTTTCTATAATAACTTGTTTTTCGTGATCAGATAACGTTGCTTCAGGTCCTAATTCCTTTTGCTTTTCAGCTAGTTGAGTTGAAATACCATTTGCATATCCTGCTTTTACTAACTCTGTTCCTTCTATAAATTTTTTAGGCATACTTTTAATTTTGTTTTAATTGAGGTTCTACGACTCATTTGATATTATATAATATAAGTAATTTATTTTAATTATCCAAATAATCCTGTATGGATTTTGAATCTTTTTTTTCCCAAGGATATACAATCCAATCTGTAGTTTCTAACCAATTGCAGTAGTAATCAGGTTTAGTTACTGTTGTGTTCCTAACATCTAACGTTGCTGTTGTGTATCCCTGTTTCTTATAGTGTTTAAGCGTATGTCCAGAGTCAGATATATCATCCACTATTAATATGTTTTTCTTATTGATATTTAAGTCAAACTCTTCTAACTTTTCTAAATGATCAATAGTCATATGTTTTATATTTAACCTATGAGACATCATAACTGCTAAGATTAACCCGCCTCTAGGTATTCCGACTACATAGTCAACATTTTTAATTTTTTTAGAAAGATAAGAAACTTGCTTATCTAACTCTTTCCATTTTATGTATTTCTTTTTTGGTGTCATAATTTAACTTTCGTTAATAAAGGTTTTTAGTTTATCTATTAATACCAGCACATCATCTGGTTCCATTGTAATAGCGCAGCAGGTATTAATATTTTCTTCTACTTCTTGTAGAATTAATAATGCTTCTTCCTTTGACATTATACCTCTCTCTTATCTTGAAAAGCAATAATATGAGGTCTCCAAGTCATTCTATACCCATTATCCCTAACCCAGTCAAATAGTACAGGGTAAGATTTAAATAAAGCTTCTCTTGAATCTCCAGCTGGCATAAACCATACTTTATCTTGAGGTATATCTAATACTTTAATACATCCTAGAATCTCTTCTAATGCTCCTTCATCTTTACCGTCCCATACAGGTTTTAAATGGTAATCTGAGTGATAAGAGATAGATTTTGAAATTGCTTCATAATTAAGTCTAAACTTATTGTGCCTTTTTACCATTCTTTCGTCCGTAATCGCTCCTTGAGGTGTTTCTACTCCAATGACTGGAACAGAATTGCTAAACTTAGGAGAGATAGATAAAAGATTAATAGGATAGTCTGTGGGGAGGAAATGAGATCCTTCAGTTTCGATAGTAATAAAGATATTATTTTCATGTGCAAAGTGTGTTAATTCATTTACTAAAGCTCCATGCATCGTAGGGGAACCACCAGTTAACATCATTTCTTTTATATGAGGATTTTTTTCATACATTGCAATAATGTCTTTAAAGTTAAAATGACCTTTCTCTGGATGAATACTTGTATACCAGCTATCACACCATCCTCCTTCACCGAAGTAACATCTATGTGTACATCCCGTAGTTCTAATAACTACTGTTGGGTAACCTGCTCTTGAACCTTCTGACTGTACTGCTGTATATATTTCTACAATAGGTAAGTTTTTATCGTAATCTTCTATTCTTTTTAGTTTCTTATCCAACATAATACGCTGCGTTTTTACCGTGTTCCATAAATTTAACTTTTACTACTTTAACTCTATTATCTGTTTCTTTTAAAACAAATTCATTTATTTTATTAAAGATGTATTCTGCAAACTTCTCTGCTCCTGTTGCAGGTATAATCCTGACTTGAGCTACGCCTGAATTATCCATATCGATAAATGCGTCCTTAAATGGATCGTTTTCTGCTACAATTAGAGTATGATCAAACATATAATCCATCCAGGCTTTTGGAGACTTTCCATCAATCTGTGTATTCGCTCTTTTCATACCTCCAAAATCCCAGACCCAGTTCCTATAGTCTAATTCACCTTCAAAATATACCTTAAAAGAAATACCATATCCGTGTACAAATCTACAGTGTGTATCCTCTGCCGAGTGTTGACGAAACACTGTACTAAATCCGTCAAAAACTTTACTTGATTGAAATTTTCCCATATTTTATTTATTTAAACTAATTCTTCTATTATTCCCACTACTTCACTTAATACTAAAAATACAGTAGCCCAAACCAAAGAAAAAGGAATACATACATAACCTAGTATGCGTATTCCTGATTTAATAAATGAAATTTGTTGATGTAATTTTGGATCCGGAATTTTATGATTGTTAATCTCGATTCCTTCGAAGTTCTCTCTTTCGTCTCTATTATAGAGTTCGTTCATAACCTTTTCTTTTGTTTTATCCATTTGCTGTTTTTAAAGTGGTGCTACGACACTAATGTCTTATATTATTATATAAGATAATAAAAAAAGGGATAGTAAACAACTATCCCCTTAATTATTTTTAAATTTATTTTTAACTCAATAGAGCTATAAGAGATCCAGTGAAATCATTATAACTAGTTGATGCTGCCATTGCAGATAAAATCTTATCTTTACTGACGTAATTTAATTCAATAGATGCTGAAGTTTGAAATTCGTAAGCATCTTGCTCTAAGTCATGTATGTCATTGTGATTATTTGTCCACGACTGTGCTATTGAAGCAGAAAGTAGTGTAAATGAACCTGTAATGTCTGTTTTAAGAGCGTATGAACCTGTTGCAGATAAAAGTCCTTGTTGAGAACCAGATATTAAATTAATATGGTTATTAATTGCTACATCCACATTCTCTAATGCTGTAATATCATTTGCGTTAATAGATAATCTACCTTCTACTGATGATGAAACTATATTTATAGTTGTTGCTAATGATGATGAAACAGAAATTAATGTATTATTTGTTGCTGTATTATCATTTTCAGCATTTACCCTGTTTGTAGTTATAGTGGAAGCTAAAGTTCCTGATACTATTCCTAATTGTGCATCTGTAGCATAATGATCATCTAATGAAGAACTAAATTCTTCAAGACTTATTATTCTTGCGTCTAAAGAAGCAGTTGCTGTATATAATTCATCTTCTGAAGCATAGATATTATCAAATGAAGAACTGAAGTGATCTAAATGTGCTATTGATGCAGAAACATCAGCATATCCTTTGATACTTAATGTACCTGTTGAAGCTTTAATATTTCTAGTAGTTACTATATCATTAGCTACTGTTAATCCACCTCCTATACTAGTATTTCCTGTAATGTCTGTTGAGCCTGTTATAGTTAATAGACCTGTAAATCTACTATCTCCTATTACTGAAAAGGAAAGGGCTGGGTCATCTTCTAATCCAAGGCCTATTCTAAATCTGCTTGATGTAGGATGATTTATTTCAATACCTGCATATTTAGTAGGAACTCCTGCTTCTACTCTGTATACATCTTGTAACTTAATGCGCTGTCCATTAGTACCAACATCCCCTACTCTTCCAGCTTCAGATATACTAAGTTTATTATCGTAATATTTTGAATACGCTACGTTGGTAGAAGTAGTTTCAGATGCTAATTGAATACCATGAAGACCTTCTGTATCTGTCGGTAAAACTTCTAAAAGCCCTCCTCCATTTATACCTTTTTTAAGTAGAATGTCATCTCCTAAGGTTATTCTTAAATCTGAATCTAATCCTCCATTAACTAATACTGATCCAGTAAAGTTATGGTTATCATCTGCGGAATCTCCGAAAAGTGTAGAACCTGATCTATAGATAATCGATGTGCTTACCTTTTCAGTGATAAACTGTTCTGCAGTTACATCACCTGTAACTATTAAACTTCCGGATAGGCTAACTATCTCTCCGCTTATGGGTTTTATGCTATTTACTCTAATTCTACTCATCTTATATAAATATGGCTGTTAATTGCTTACTGCTTGTTATTAATTTTTATTATTTTCTAATGCTTCTACTTTTGCTGATAGTTCTTTTACTGCTTCTATTAGTACTGCAGTTAGTTTAACATAATCTACAGCTTTAGAATCATTTTCTACTCTATGATGTACTAATTCTGGGTATACTGCTTCTACTTCCTGTGCAATTACTCCAATATCATGTCCTTCATAAGAATCTTGTTTATCATTCCAGTCAAAACGTACACCTCTAATTTGTTTAACTTTATCTAATGCTCCATCTAACTGTACAACATTATCTTTAAACTTCTTATCAGAAGTATAAAATGCTATAATATCATCTGTTGCTGTGATTTTACCTGTTACTGCAATTCCGTTTGCGGTAGTTTCAAATCTCTTAGTATTATCGTAGTATAGTTCAATTGGCCCGTCTTTAGTAAACTTAGCAAAGTTTTCTCCCATTAGGCCGGACTTAATTTCTAATTCATTATTAGAAAGTAGAAGTAAATCTCCTGTTCCAGTTTCTGATATAATGGAATTGTTACTTATATCCCTGCTTATTTCGAAATCGCCATTAATTATAACTTTAGATGTACTGGAAAGCTTAATACTATCACCATCGGATACTATAATATTACTCCCGTTTGTTTCATTATTGTTAACTAACAGTCCTGCAAGAGTTTCATTACCTATAATTTTAACACCATTAGCACCGTCATCCTCTAGCTTAATATTTGGACCTTCTTTTAAGTACACTTTAAATAAATCACCATTACTACCTCCAAGCGATAAAATATAGTCATTAGATCCTCCGTCTGCACCTGTTAGTTCGTAAGTTAAGCTAGATCCGCCTCCTGCAGCATTTATCTGATCTTGAATATTAGATGTAACACCTTGTAGGTAATTAATCTCTGCTCCCGTTGAAACAATTGTAGTACCGTCTAATCCTAATTTACCTACTACATTTATACCGGTTGCGGTAGTTTCAAATCTCTTAGTATTATCGTAGTATAGTTCAATTGGTCCGTCTTTAGTAAATTTGGCGAAGTTTTCACCCAATTGACCGGACTTAATTTGTAGTTCATTATTAGAAAGTAGAAGTAAATCTCCAGCACCTAATTCTGTTATGATAGAGTTGTTACTTATATCTGTATATAGTGCTAAATTGTCACCAAATTTAAGTTGAGCGTAATCACTAAACGTAACACTTTTAGTAAATTCATTTTCTTTCTCAAAAGTGTTTACTTGATCTAATCTTACATCTCCTACTGTTACTACACCGGTTGCTCCATTAACACTTAAGACTGCATCTGTTGGAGTTGCTAATAAAGTAAAATCAGCCATTGTACCTGCTGTTCCGCCGTTATGTATGTAACTTTTATTTTCGTCACTTCTAACAACTGCATCTCCTTCTTGTGTAGTTAAAGCTAAGTGCGCTACTTCGTTCGCTGCTTCCTGTACTGTTGTAAGTGCAAGAGCAGATATATTAGATGCTGGTAAGATACCTGTAACCTGAGTTGCTAGGTCTATCTTATTTAAAGTTAATGTTTGGTTTTCTGCCCCGCCAGCAGTTATATAATTTTCACCTATAAGAGTGGTAGGTACATATCCTAAATCATCTAATGTAAGTAATCTGGTATTAAATGAACCGGTTGCATTAAGAACATGGCCAGATGTATCAGTATTAAGTAAAAATTGTACATCTGAAAATACTCTAGAACCTGTTAGTGGAGTAGCATCTACTAATACTCCCTGTACTCCTGTTGTAGGGTGTACATAAACTGAATTATTAGCATCTAAAGCTCCGGTATATCCTAAATCTGCTAAAGTTAATGTTCTAGTAGAATGTGATTCTATAACACCGTTAGTCATATTAAGGTTCTCTACTACTGTAGCACCTGTTGTGTTTATGTCTAAGTCTGTACCTATTATTAGGTTACCGGATGATGATACAAATCCTGCTCCATTTATTAATTGACTGTTGTCAGTAATCTTATTAGCATCTAAATCTCCAGTATAACCTAAATCTGCTAAAGTTAATGTTCTGCTAGATATTGTGCTATTTGCGTTTACTAAGTGCCCAAGTGTATTTGTTGTTAAATCTATACCTACATTTGAAACTATATCTGCTCCTGTTAAATTGCCGGAGGATACTGATAGGTTAATACTATCGTGTTTAGGGTGTTCAAATGTTGGTTCATCTCTTCCATCTTCTACTGGAACGTAAACGTCTGAGTTTTGAGATATAAATAATTCTCCTGTAATAGAGGTATCATGAAAAATCCTCATATTATAGTTAGGAGGAATAATAGTGTCTGGAACTACTTTAGGAGACATGAAGTAATTTGAATCTACAGAGTTAGCTTGAACTCTATTTTTTACTAATGCACTTCCTGTAACTTCTAAATTTCCTTTTGAAGTAAGAGAACCTGTTGAAAGTAAATCTCCTGTAAAAGTATGTTTATCGTCTAAAGTGTCTCCAAATTGTGTATCTCCTGATCTGTAAACAACGGATGAAGATACTATATCGGTTATAAATTGCTTTGCAGTTACTACTCCGTTTACATTTATATTACCAGTCTGTATAGTGTCTCCTGTAATGTGAAGATCTCCAACTAATGATTGATCTCCTGTAAGTCTATAGTCACCTAATTGAGTTGTGTTACCTACTTGGTTAATACTTCCAGAAATATTAATTTCAGTACTACCTGTAATGTTTAATTCTCCTTCTAATGTAAAATTTCCTACCTGGCCTGTATTTCCTATATGTTGTATTGAACCTTCTATATCCGTTTTTCCGTTAATAGATACTTGATCTATTAAGTTGGTAGTGCCTACAGAAGTTAAACTGCCTTTTGAATATAAACTTCCTGTAATGCTAGATTTACCTGTTTGAGATGAATCGCCTGTCTGTTCAAGTTTGCCATCTAATTCAGTTCTTCCTTTTCGTATTAGAGTTCCTTCATGGCTATACTTACCTGTGTGGGTATTATCACCAATAAAGATTGCATTTCCGTTATTTGTTAAGTTACCTGTAAGTTTAGTATTACCGTTTCGTTCAAGATCACCTACATGAGTGTTAGTACCTTCTTGCTCACTATCACCAAATAACCTAAATTCACCACGTTGTAAGTATCCACCGGTAATATCTAAATCTCCGGTTTTTGTTGTCTTCCCGAATATACTATAATCACCTTTCTGAGCAATACTACCTTGTAGGTTAATACTACCGGTTTGTATTGTATCTCCTGTGATGTAAAGATCTCCATCTAGTGATTGATCTCCTAAAACGTTTAAACTACCTGTGAATGTATGTTCATCGTCTGAAGTATCTCCGTATCTGGTTGATCCGGATTCATATATTATAGAAGATGTAACTTGAGTTGCAATAAAACTTCTTGCAGTTACAGTACCATCTACTCTTATACTCCCTGTAACTTCTAATACACCGTTTACTGTAAGATCTGACATAGAGCCAGAAAGTATCTTACCGTACCCATCTTGTATAGTTCCTCCATCAACTTGTACTAATCGCTGATAAGTTTCGTTAATCTTATTGCTAGTGAAATTCGCCATGTATACATTTATATTGTATAAATAGCTAAATAATCTGGTTTAGATGTGGTTAAGTTCTGAAGATTGTGCTACTTATTGATAGTGGAGAATATCGGAGTCGAACCGATGACCTCTTGCGTGCAAGGCAAGCGCTCTAGCCAGCTGAGCTAATCCCCCTTAAAACATAAAAAAGGCAGAGGTGTATTTTACACATGCCTTAATTATTTCCTTAAATGGTACGGTTTCTTCTTGCTCCGTCCCATTGAACTTTCCTGGATTTACCTAGCATTGCGTATCTGCTTACTCTCTGATTTACTTTTGCTCTTTCAGAGTTTAGCTGGTTGTTTCCGTTGTTTGACTGTTCTTGGTTCATTACTTTAATACTTAAGAATTTTTAGTTAAGATTATAAATATGCTGCTAAAACGTTTTCAACGTGTTTTCTAGCAATATCGTACCCAACTACTCCAGTTTCGTCTGCATAACCTACAGGGTCAGGTCTTCCTAACTTAATAAATGCCTCAATACGTTCTACTGATGAAGCTGATTTATAATCGCTATACCATTCCCATGCGTTAGTTTCTGGTCTGCTATATACTTTGATTGGTTTGTAGGAGGTATTTGTTCTTTTATAAACTTCATTGAAATCAATACCTAATACTTCACATAACTTTTCTCCATCTTGTAAAATACCAAACTTATCAGTATCTAAATAAGGAGTAAAGTACCCTACTCTATCAGCATCCCAATTTCCCATTCTAAAAGCAGCATCATCTGCATCTCTAAACTCTTGTCTACAATCAGGATAAACAGCATGATCACCTGCATGAATACCTAAAGCGATGTCACAAACATCTTCTGTTCTATTTGCTACTGATAAAGCTACTGCTTGTGTAATTGAAGCAAACATTTTATTTCTGTTAGGTACAACAGTTTCTTTCATATTCTCTTGCTCGTAATGACCTTCCGGTACATCGTCTCCTCCTTCTACTAAAGCTGAGTCTAATAAATCTACTAAACCGTCTAATTTGATTTGACGATAATTTACTTTGTGACCTTTACTTGCAAGATAATTAATTAACGATTGAGCTCTCTCTAGCTCTACTTTATGTTTTTGACCGTAGTCAAATGAGATACCTGTTACAGAATCATACTTTTCGATAGCTCTTAACAATAGGGTGCTACTATCCATTCCACCACTTAAACTTACTACACAATGTGCCATAATCTACTTATTTAATTTTTGCCAGGTATTTTGCGTATAGGCAAACGCTTTTACTACTCCATTATTGATGTTATCTTCGTCTCTATGGATTTATATTCATTTACATAATCCTTAATAGAAGCGAATTCCCTATTAGTATTAAGTAACTCTTCAGCTGCTTTTTTTAAAGCATATGTAAAGTTAGAAGGATAACATATCGTTTTAATATATTCTGTATTATTATCTCCTTTTATAACTCTTTCAAATAGTGTATATCCTCCGGTACTAGAGCGACATATAAAAAATGGTTCTAAAGCTGGATCTGTAATAACAGTATCTGTGCTAGGGATTGAATCTGGTTTTCTTAACATAACTTTATTTTATTAATTCTTTAATTTCACTTTCACTTAGTATGCCTACTTTCTTAACAGTATCTTTTTCGTTTACAAAAATAGTTGTAGGTACTGATTTTATCCTATATTTAGCAGCTAATCCTTCTGTATCTTTATCGATATCTACTTCTATAAATTCTGCTTCATTGGATAGTTCTTCTGTTACTCTATCCCAAGTTTTAGTATATGCTCTACACGGACCACACCATGTTGCATAAAATTTAATTGCTTTTACCATTAGGCACCTTTTGTTTTGTAATTATTAGACTTTGAAAATTTAGACTTATTAACAGAGGAAGTAGCTTTTTTTCCTAACCACTCCATTAATTGAGTATAACGTTGTTTGTTTGATGTTTTAGACATATTTCTTTCTTTATTATAAGATAAGAAAAAATATTTAAATAACCAACTCTTTTATAATAAACTGCTTCCGCTTGTATCGTTTAATCGAATTTGTAATGCATTCTTTACAGTTACCTGATTAGCTGAACCAAATATAAACCAGTTTGAATAATTATCTAAAGGAGCATTTAAAGTTAACATCTGAACTCCTCCATCCCCGATTTGCCAGTCTTCTGAATCTTGTTTAAAAGAAAAGACTGCTCCATCTGGGGTATTATCATTTGAATCTCGTATCATTAAAGGAACTGTCATAGAAGAACCTGAAGGATAAGCTATAACTATTTGACCTTGGAATGGTGTTGAAAATATATCACCTCTTTGTCTCAACGCTTCTTCTAAACTAGTGTCTAATGAAGCAGTTGCTAATAAAATAGCTTCTTTATTATCACGTAAGTCTATTTGGGTATCTCCAAGACTCCCTGATGCTAAATGTGATACTAATGATCCTGATATCATACCATCAGTTGTTGATATAATAGTAGGAGGAACTGAAGAAGTTAGTTTTTCAATCCCTAATGTTCTAAAGTAATGATAGTTTTGAATAGTCCCTGTATTATGTGTAAATGAAGTACCCGTATAACTATCCGTAGTAGGTGTGCCTTCTAAGTCATTATATACAAGAGAAAATGATACCTCATCTAACACAAGTCCGCCGATGCCATCCTGTACTTCAATCAAATAACTAAAGTTTTGAGAAGGTTTACCGTCTGGAGCTAGTATTATATCTGCAAGAGTTGCTTGTAATGTCAGAGCTTCGCTAGTAACATGGTAGTTACTTTTTGCTATTGTAGTATGAGAATGTAATGTTTTATCGTATCTAATTAAGTTAACAAAGTACCCATTTGTATTAGCAGTACGTTTTGTTTGAACTCTGAATTCTGTGATTGACGAACCTAAGAATGGTCTATCTGCCATACCTTGGGTATCTCCTATCCTAACTTCAGAATCAGAGTCTGCAATTAATACTTCTGATCCTGCTCCTGCATTGTTTGTAGTAGAAATAGTACCAAATGTATCTACATAACTTGAAGTATAGTCAAACGATACGTCTACTGCATTTGCTTGATTATCATAAATATAAATTTTTGGTTGATTTATATTTACATTATTAATAGTAACAAGTTGCTCTAATTGTTGAGTATTGTTTCCTAAAGTATCAAACTCATCTAACTTTAGATAAAATACTTCTGTAGGCTCTGTTAAATTATCTAAAATAATATCTACATCAAACGTTGCTGTATTATTGTTTATTATAAATTTATTTGCTGCTGCATTTGTCGTAAAATCTATTCCTTCAGTAGCTAAAGGTAATACGTATACTGAACCTGTATTGAAAACAAATCCAACTTCTGTACCATTAGGAACTGCTTGAGTGTTCAATGTAAATGTTACAGTTTCACCTTCAGATACTGTTGTTTTATTAGCTGTTAGTGATACGTAACCAGCTCCTTGATCAACTGTAATTACTCCAGTTCCTGAACCAATACTAAATCCATGAATATCTGTAATACTAGTTGTGTATGTATAGCTAACTCCACCTGATAAATCATTTAATGCGTTTATATAATAGACGTCATTATCTCTTACTGCTTCTAACTGACCTGTACTCTCTACAAAAGTAAATTCTCCGTGCTCTATTGCATCTCCTTCTGGATCTGATATAGATGCAGTAACAAGAGTAACTCCAGTTAATGCTTCATTCGAAGTTGGGTTAGAACTAAATGTATTTGTAAATGTGAAATTAGGTGATTCGTTTTCTCTTATGTAGAGGTCAAATTCGGCACTTCCTGTTGTGCCGTATAAGTTTGTAGCAGTAATTTTACTAGGTACTACCAAATTATGCATAATTGTTTTAGATCCTGAGATATCATCTTTTAGAGTTACATTACCACTAGAGTCAATCTGTAAGTAATTAGGCTCTATATCCCAGGTAACTACTTGATCAGAAGTCATTACAAGTTCAGTTCCTGCTGTCATGAAGGAACTATAGTAAATTGGTTCAGTTGCTATAGATGATTCTATAACATGGGCCTGGGAGGATGTTCCAAATAGTCCGATTACTTGAGGTACTGTTATATCAGGAGTAATATGTACTGTAATTGCTATAGTTGCGAATCTGCCGTCTGCATCTGTAGCTGTAATTTCTGCGTTAAATGATTGTCCGTCAGAATATGTAGGAGATATTGAACCACCAAGTGATAGTTGACCTGAGCCATTAATTGATAATAGTGAATTAGGATCTGTAACGCTCCAAGTAACTGTTTTATTAGACGTAAAAGAAGCAATACTACCTGTATATCCTGAATTATCTTCATATACGTTATCTGTTGCTGTTCCTGATTCTACTACGTATACTTCATTATCTCCATCTGTACCTATAGTGACAGTACCTGCATCAGGTTGTATCGAAATACCATAAGTACCGGTTACTATATCATTATAATCGTCTTTTACAGATAGTTCGTAAATATACCTATCAATTACTTTATGATTTAACCATACATTATTTTTACTTATAACTTTTCCTGCAGCACTCATTACAAAAGGATCTGCTGAAGGATCAGTATATCCGCTTCCGCTAAAAGAAGTCAAATCAACAGGTACCCCGTATATTGTAGCGCTTACTGGTGTAAAACTGACATATGTGATAGGGTCACCTTCTGGATCTGTAACGCTTCCTGAAAGTTCAGCTACTAATTCTCCATTTGTTGGATTTTCTCCAAAAGAACCTAATCTACCAGATGTAACAATCGGGGCAAGATTATCTATAACTGTAATAGTAATTGGGATTGTTGTAGACACATTACCATCAGTTGCAGTTACCGATAAATTGTAATTTATTTTACTTTCATAATCTAAAGAACTAGTAACTTGTGATAAAATAACAAAATTTTCAGGTGCTGTAGACCCGGTTTCTATTCTTAAGTTAAAATGATCTGTAGTTCCTTCATTTACTGTTACTGTTAAAGGATCTAAATCTAAATCTGAGAAAAAGAATGTAGCTATATCTTCAGCAGTTGCATTTTCATTACGGTCAACACTAAAAGCTGTAATTTTCTGACCATCAACAGTGTTTAACCTAAACGATGGTTCGTTATTTGCATACTTAACGTACCAGTTAGTATTTCCACCAAAGCTACCAGAAGTAATATCTACTTGTGTACTAGTTGAGAGTGCTGATCCTGATCTGGCAGCATTATTATACCATCCTTCAAACTGATAGCTATTATCAGGAATTGATGTTAATGTAAAATTTGGGTATGTAGTAAAATTATTACTTGCTCCTGTTAGATTAGCATCATTTGAGCTATTAACTGATCCACTAAACTCTCCTTCATAATCTACTCTACCAAACCGACCGCTATTAATATAAAAAAGTTGGTTATCGTTAAAAGTGTTTCCGGAAATACTACCTGAACCTTTATTTGTACATGATGTACAAGTTGCTCCTGTGCAGTTATCGATAGTTATAGTTTCAACCAAAAATTGGTCTACATAATCTGGTACAGCAAAATTAATTCCATTAAATAGGTCTAATCCTGTAAATACTCCGCTAGAAGATACTGCGGTAGTCAAAAGGTTTCCTGGTGCAATAGTAGTGTGATACACTTTGCATTGGAAAATATCAACTGATCTCGATTGATTCTTTATTCTTACTGTCTTCATCTAATATAAATAGTATCCTATAACTTTTAACCTTTTATTAATAATCTAATTTTAACTATTACCCATCACAGGATAAACAGTCTTCACTAGTTCTACTTCCTATGTCTCCATTAATAACTGAATCTGTACGCAGGTAATAAAGTGTTTTTACTCCAAATCTCCATGCAGCTTGATGTACTTCGTTTATAAATTTAGGACTATCTGTTGGATCAAATGCTAAATTTAATGATTGAGTTTGATCTATATATTGCTGTCTAGCTCCTGCTTGTTCTACAAGTGCTAATTGATTAATTTCTGCAAATGTATAGAATATCTCTTTATCTTCAGCTGGCATTATACTTTCAGGTAGGTTTGCTATAGATCCTCTATCTCTCATAATTTGGTCCCATACTTCTTCTGTATTTGAACCTGTTTCTTCTAAATAACTTTCTAATGCAGGGTTTTTCCTAATAAATGTACCTTTCGCTGAGTTGAATGTATATATGTTAGCTGGTACAGGTTCTATACCTGCAGATACTCCTCCTGATATGGTACTATTTGATACTGTAGGTGCAATTGCCAGTAAATGACTGTTCCTCATTCCTGTACCTTTACACCATAGAGGTTCACCGTACTCATCTGCTAATTTACGAGATGCATTTTCTGCTTTTTGTCTAATATCTGAGAATATCTGGTGAGTAAAGGATGTAGCTGCTATTGAATTAAAAGGTACTCTTTCATTCTGCAAGAATGTATGCCATCCTAGTACTCCTAGCCCGATTGCTCTTCCTTTTTTAGCTGATCTATGAGACCTTATTAATGAATCTCTACCAGAAGTCTTTGCTAAAAATTCCTCTAATACTCCGTCTAGAAAGTAAATGGCTGTTTCTATTAAATCTGAGTTTTTCCATTCATGCCATCTTGTTAGGTTAACAGAAGATAAGCAACATATAAAAGAATGTTCTTCATCTGTATGTAGAGTAATTTCAGAACATATATTAGTCATTGAAACATCTAGATTATTTTTCTTATACGCTAATGGATTGTTATTATTAACAGTATCCCCAAACATAATATAAGGTTCTCCTGTTTCCATTCTAGATTTAAGAATTTTAATCCACAATTCCATTGCATCTGGATCTCTATGCTCTAGTTTTTGCATGAAAGCATCATCTACATTTACACATTGGTGTAAATTTAAACATTGTCTGTTAGGATCTCCTTTAGGTCTTCGTATCTCTAGAAATTCATGTATATCTGGGTGATTTATATCTAGATTTACTGAAGCTGCTCCTCTTCTTACCGAACCTTGATTAGTAGCAATAATAGTTGAATCGTAAATCTTAGCCCAAGGTACAATACCTTCTGATTGACCTACTTCATTGCCTATCTTTTCTCCTCTACCTCTAACTTTGCTAAGTCCTATTCCTACTCCACCGCCAAGGGAAGTCAATCTCATTAATTCAGCATTGGTTAATCCAATACCTCGTATCGAGTCGGGTGTATCGATACCAAAGCATGAGATTGGCAATCCTTTATCGGTTCCGGTATTTGAAAGTACCGGGGAGGCTAAGTTCAACCATCCTTTCCACATATACCTAAAAAATTTATTTTCTAGATCTGGACGGTCTAATCTTTTTGCTACGGTAGAAGCTACTCTTCTATATGCTGTTTTAACATTTTCTCCTTGTCCTAAGTACCCTTTAGATATAGTCGCTATTGATACTTGATTCATCCATTCTGGATAGTCCTTTCCAGCTACCCAGTCACTTGTGTCTGTAATTGTGCTCATTTACCTTTATTTTAAAATGCTGTTGACCAATCTACATGGCCTTTGCTATAGTTTGTAACTCTGCTTGCGAAGAAATCAGTTTGTTGTTTACCTGCAATTACAGCATCAAACCATTTCATTGTCTTTAGTGCTCCTTTATCAATATCTTTTGCAGGAATTATAGGCTTTAATCCTAAATCAGCCATCTTTGTGTTAACTCTATGTTTAATAAAGTTTTTTAATTCTTCCTTGCTTAAATTTTCTAGATCCCCCATTTCAAATATTTTATCTATAAAATCAAACTCTAGCTTAACTGCTCCATGAGCTGCTTCTTCAATATCTCTAATAAGTTCAGGAGTCTTAAATTCTGGATGTTCTTTCATAAGGGTTCTAAATAACCAACATCCTGCTTCTGAATGTAGTGATTCATCTCTTACAGACCATTCTACTATCTGTCCTACCCCTTTAAGGAGGTTTCTCATTTTAAAAGAAAGTAACACAGCAAAGGAACTAAATAAGTTAACACCTTCTGTAAATGCAGAAAAAATTGCGAGAGATACAGCTCTTTGGTGCCAGTTAGGAGTACCGTCATGGTTATCTCTAACCTTCATTAATGCTTCTATCTTAGCCATAGTCGCTTCATCTTCTAAAAATTCAGCAAAGTTATCCAAACCTAACTGTTCGTTAAGAAGTGAATATGCCTCTGCATGTATAGTTTCTGAAGAGCCTAATGTTGTACCCATCATAATAACTTCAGGTTTCCTAAACCACTTAGTTACCAAGGTAGACCAGTAATCATTTACTATTGTTTCTGTTTGTGCAAATCCTTTAAGTATTCCTCCAACTACATTTTTTTCATGTAATTTAAGATTGCTAGCCCAATCGGTTACGTCTTGGGACATTGGTACTTCAGTATGTAACCAGTGTGCTTGTTGTTGTTTGAGCCAAAAGTCATAAGCTTTTGGATATTCAAATGGTTTGTAAACAATGCGTTCTTCTAATAGACTCATATATTTTTATATATTTTATTGTTAATAAGACAGGAAAGTCCCCGAGGTTTTGCTATTTAGTTCCTCGAGGACGCTTTGATAAATAGCATATATATTCTGATTTATTGTGATGATTTTATTACTTTTTATCAAAAATCTGTGACATAGTCTCACGTGACAAAGTAAAGTTAGGACCGTTACTGCCTGGAATAAGATCTTCTGGGTTTGCTTCCCCTTCAAATTCTATATGTCCATTATTAGTATCCATTTTTAAGTTATATGTCATTCCATCCATACCGTACCTATTCTTCATAACATGCCATCTACCGGTTCCAAGTACTTTATCTTCTTTCATTCTTGACAATGAAAAACACATATCTGCTACCATCATTTTATCATAACTACCTGCTGCTTTATCTCCTTCAATAACCGAATCTTTAGCTCCCATTCTATTAACTTGAGAAGGAGTAATAACCGGTATTTTAAATTCTTTTGCTAATCCTTTTGTTGCAATAAACACATCATCTATTTCATCCTTACGTTCTGAGAATTTACCTTTAGATGGTGCTCTTAAGTAATCTACATAATCAATTACTATTAAATCTGGTTTATGATCCATATCTATACACTTTTGAATATGGGACTTAATGGTATTTACTGTTGCTCCTTTAGGTGGATACTCTTTAACTATAAGTTTACCTTTTAAGCCTCCTACTATCTTCTGTACCTCTTCTCGATGTTCGTTTACTTCATCAATAGAGTAACCTGTAAGGTAGCAGTCAAATCGTTTACCTACATAGTCTTCTCCTAATTCTAAAGTATAGTAATTAACGTTGTATCCCATCTTAACTGCATGAGCGGCCATTGCTACACAAGTCCAACTCTTTCCTCCTCCTGGATTACCAAATACTATAGCTAAATCTCCAGGTCCAAAACCTCCTTGAATTCCTTCATTAAGTACTGGCCAAGGCGTTGGTATAGTTGGTCTATAGTCAACTCTATATCTACTTTCTATATCCTTATTATACTCATGACCTATATTTTTATCCATACCCGCTTTCATAGCTTTTTCAACCATATCACGAATACCATCAAAGTCACCGAGTTTTAATAAATCTGCAGAGTTAAGTATTGCTTGTTTCATTTCTTGATTCTTACAAAAAGTAGTAAACTCTTCCTGTACGTAATCTAAATCATCTTGAGAAGCTTCGTAAGAATTTCTAAGCTCTTCTTTAAGAGCTACTATAAGTACTTCGTTCTCTAATTTTTGAAGTTCTACCTTTAGTACGTCCATCGTAACAGTAGTATGGTATCTATCAAAATAACTAATAATCTGATTGATAATCCACTTATGTGTATCAGCGTCAAAGTAATCTTCGCTTAATACATCTCTTACGTTTAGTAAGAATTTTTTATCTGTTAATAAAGAACCTAGTACCTTTAGTTGGAACCCCTTCCCGTATTGCTGTAAGCTTTTTAGTGTCATGTAAAACCTTTTATTTAATATAACTAATTTAAGAATCAAAAGCAACTATATAGCTGTCTTTTTCTCCACTTTTTTTTTATCTACTTCTTATGACAAAGACCTTTGAAGTTATCCAACCAACCTTCTGTGTTCTTGGTAATACCTTCAATTTTATCTTGATCTAATAGGTGTAGAAAAGCACCTGTCTGTAAGTCGTTAATAGGAGATTTAAGTACCTCCATAACAAACTCTTTTTCTTTCTCACTTAAATCTGAAACGTTTAAGTCCATTAGTTGAAAGTTAGTCTCAACTCTATCCCATTCTGTGATAATTTTAGGGAATATTTTCTTGACTTTCTTTTCTTCTAATTTAGCAGCACAAGTATCATAGACATACTGAAGATCACAGTTAGGATCTTTTAGTAGATCTGGAAATTCAGATACTATAGTTTTAATTCCGAGTCCTTTAACACCGGCTAAGTTATCTGAGTTATCACCGAGTAGTGCTTTTACGACATTATAGTTTTCTGGCAATACTTTTAATTCTTCAAATATATTATCCTTAGTGAAAGTCTTCTTTTTAACTGGAGCATAAACTTCTACTGTTTCATCTACTAGCTGTAAAAAATCTTTATCTGATGATATTATAGTTACTTTTTTAACCTTTGATGAAGCACCTGCTTCATTAGCTATATAAGCAATTATATCATCAGCTTCTAATTTTTCCATAGATAGCTGCTGTATTGGTAAGCATTCTAAATAGTCCTGCACTCTATATAGCTGACCTATTAATGCTTCTGTCTCTTGTTCTTTAGTATCATACAGTCCCCAGTGAGTTATTCTAGAAGTTGCACGATTCGCTTTATAGTTAGGATCTATATTCTTTCTATTAGCTGAACCTCCTTTTCCATCCCAGACTACGATTACCCTAGTAGGGTCAAAAATCCTAGTTACATACCCTAACGATCTTAAGAATCCAACCAGGCCACCGATATGGTGGCCGTCGGGATTCATCGCTTTGAGTAATGAAAATGATCTAATGAGCATATTCATTGCATCAACAATCAGGATATGATCGTTCAGCGATCGGGGTGGGGTCTGTTTTAAATTTTTGAGTATGTTATCGTATGCCATTAATCTAATAAGTTAGCTGTTATAGGTGTTTCTTCTAAATCTCCTTCTTCAATAAGATCAAAGTCAATAGAACCAACTAGTTTCAGCCAATGCTCTTTATGTGCATCTCTATACTTATCAATAGCTTTTTTATCATCTTCAATAAAACCATGCGATGTCATTACAACTCTACCTCTAGATTGCACTCCTCCGATATGATTCTTTTCTATCTGGATGTTAGTCCTTTTAGCAAACTCTACTTGAAGGCCGTTTTTAACCGCTTTTATCTTAGATGTTCCAGGGTTTGTAATATTACCAAAAGTAACAACTAACGTAGCATCATACCACATTGACATTCCTCCCTTGTTCTGTAATTTAGGTTGACCCATAGGATGTTCCGGTTTCATAGTCCATACCTTATTAATAGCTACTAGAGTATTTGTATAAGGTGAGTTCTCTTTCCTAGATAATAGAATCTTTTGATTCAAATTATTACCGAATTGGGTAGACATAGCTCCTGCATTCCATTCATTATTGTTCTTATTAGAACGTACTGATAAATCACAAGGTATAGATCCAATAGAATCCCAGAAGAAACACATATCGTGAGGTAAGTTACCTTTCGTTTGCTCATCTATTAAGTCAGCCATATGAACAGCTACTTCTTCGATCGTGTTTAACGTACCTCTATCTGCGTATAAGAAAAAGCCTTCGTAATCTGTTACTTTACCGTGCTCATCTAGAACCTCTGTAAATTCTAATCCCATCTCTTTAGCATGTTCCCATGACCATTTCATCTCTGAAATAATGAATACTGGTAATACACCTTGTTTTTGTGCATTTACAGCTGCTTCTAATAAAGCAGTAGTCTTTCCAGTATCACTATGACCTCTCAATAGGGTTATATGCCCTGTAGGGATACCCGGTAGTGAGGTTATATCTTGAAATGCTTTCGATAAAGGAATCCATCCTTGCTCTTTAAACTTTACAGATGCATTAGAGAAACCTTTCTTCTTTTTAAAGTTGCCTAAATTAAAGCCTTTTTTTACTGCCGCTGATGCGGCAGCTTTTACTTCTTTTCTCTGTTTTGCCATATTTACTCGTTGAATAAGTCATCAAATTTACTAACTGTGTCTTGGTTGCCAGCCGTAGCTGTTTCCAAAGTAAAGTCTGTTTTGTTTTGACCTAAGCTTTCTGGCAGATTAGTATCTGTAGCAGGTGCTGCAGTATTTTCATCTGCTGATCCTGGGTTAAGATAGTTTTGGAGTTGTTTTTTAATAAACTCGTAATCATATTGAGTATGCACTTCAGTAGGGTTTGGTTGAGTTTTTAACCACGTATCTACTTGATCATTATTATCTGATAATGCAGTTTGTTTAGGTTTAATTCTTACAGTAGTTTCAGGGTAAGGGTTACCTTGAACTTGTTCTACAACTAAATCCCAACCGTTTATTACGTCTGTAATATCTCCTATATCTTCATCGGCGATTAGAGCAAGTAGAGCTCTATAAATCGTAACTCCGAATCCCCATATACGTACTCCTTTATCTTCTTCTCCTCTTACTACAACAGGAGCAAAAATACGAGTTTTTGGGTTAATTTTACCTGCTAGAGACCAATTGTCTTTATCAGATGTCTTTTTAAGTTCTTTTACAAACTCTTCAATAGGGTCTTGCTTTCCAAAATTAGATAAAGCTACCATAGGGTACTTTCCAATACCGTAGTGGAACTTTAATTCTTTAAATGGCATAGCAGGATCAAAAGCAGACGGTACTAAACGTATAGTCTGTTTTCCAATTGCTGGTTTCCAAAAAATCTTTGAGTAGTCTGTTTTTTCTCTCTCCTGACCATTAGAGTTTAAGGCGTCTAGTTTAGCCTTGATTGCGTTAATATCCATAGTGTAACATTTATTAATTTAAAACATTTATTATTAATACAATATACGAACTATAATTTAGTTCTCCAACTCTATTATACGAAAAAGTTTTGTATTAATTCTTTTTAGCTCAGATCCCTTAGTTAAAAGTACGCAGTTGCGGTAATCTGACCAGTTAATCCTGTATGAAGTGTCTAGTTGTCCTCCGTTTAGTTCCTTTATAAGGGTATTCAGAGCATTTATAGTATACAGGGTATTTGATTCTTTTTTTCTATGTACTAAGATTGTATTGTCAATAAAGTTAGATACATTTGCAAAATCTACATTATACGTACATATGTATTCATCTTGGCTTTTTGAATAAAGCACAAAAATCTTATTGTACATAATAGAATACTTCTCTTTTATAACCTCTAATGTAGGCTCTAAAGTGTCTTCTGTGGTAAAAGTGCAAAATAGTTTATTGCTCATATCTTCGTTTGTCCATAATGGTTCTATATCGTAATCGAACCGCTTCTCTATAACATTTGTCATTTTATATAAATATAAGTTAATATCATAAACTTAAATCTTTACTGTACTTAAATGATACAGGGTATTTACCCGCTTCTTCCATTATGTTTTTAATATCTTTGAGGGTATTTTTACCATCTTCCTTATTAAAATCCATAATTATAGAATCATAAGTGTAAAGACTTATAGTCGTTTTTTTAGTTTTCAAGTATTTTAGTAATTCCTTTAGTATTACAATATTTCTAGAGGTTTCTAGTGATTGCATTACATAATTCATTAATTTCTGTGGATTCATCTTTTTTAAAGATGTTGTGAAAGGCTTTCCACTAATTGGTGCCAAGACTTCTCCGTCATTTTTGTATCGTTCCCATAACTTTTTGATATAATCATCAATTCTTTTAAATACGTCGAGGTGATCGTATTTTTCTGGGATTTTTCCATAAATTGCGTGAAAGTTAATTTGTTTAGCTTGTTTGTATTCGTCATCTGTAATTTCTTTCTTATTAAAGTATAATCTAGCTAACTGTTTATGAGCAGACTCTGATGTTAGCTGATATTCTATCTGTTCTGCTAGTAATCTTAAATGGTATCCGTCAAAATCAAATTCTACAAAGTAATCATTAACCGGATTAAAGCATTTTCTATGTTCTTCTGTATGAGGTATTGCTGCAAAATTAACACTGTTAAAAGAGTTTGTAGGTCTTGAAGTAACATTATATAAATTGTACTGACTTAGAACTTTACTATCTAAAGTGTTATATAGTGGATTTTTTGGTTTAAATATTTTATTAAAAGCATCATATTTAATACCTACTCCAGATTGTTCTAATAAGAAGAACACATTAGTAGCAGTTTTATTATAAAAATCAAATCCGTTAGGAATATCATAATCTATAATATGCTTAATCCCACTATATATATCCTCTGATGATTCATAGAGTTTAGATATAGGAATTATTTCATTAATATTATCTATATCTTTATATCTACTATAAAAAGAGTTAATAACTTTACTGCTTTTATTATACTCTAATTTATCGAATTTATTCATAGAGTAAAGTAGAGAAATATCTATGGCAGATTGTAGATTAAAGTGATAGAGAAGCTCTTTCTTATTTAATGTATATAGTTTATCGGTAGATGATAGTAGTTCGTAGACACGTTCTTTTGAAACGTTAATACCTTCAGTATGATTCAGTGGAATTATAAATCCTTTACCGGTTGTTAGTAGCTTTATGTATACTGCTACCGTAGAAGTTAACTTAGGATGATAATTAAAGTTAGATGGTATTATATCAACAAAGCAACCTAATTTAATTAGACTTTGCAGGGAACTTAAACAATTTTCTTTTTCTACTATATAAAACACTTAACTTGTAACCTTTAGTTTAATACAATATACGAAATATATTTTAAACTACAAACTCATCAAGTGCATATAAGTAATCTTTTATACCGGAAAAGTCTTTTGTGTGTAAGTTAAGGGTTTCTAAGTTTCTTGTTTCTGCTCCTTTGTATACATACCCATTATACGTAGTATCTTTAACTGGACCTTCTATCCACCAATCCAGTTCTAAGCATCTATAAGATGGATACTTTTTAACTTTGTTAAATTCTTTTAAATCCAACTCTACTATCTTACCGGATCTTCTATCTTTCGAAAAATACCTTTTAAATTTTTTATTTTCGTAATCAGTTTCTTTCGGTACTACTAAACTAGGTATAGGTTTTAGTGGAGCATTCTTCTCCTCTGCCTTCTTTAGTAGTGTATCCTGAAATATTAATTTACGGCCTGCTTCTTTAGGAAATCGACCTTCAAATAGTTCATCTTTATATGTAACAAAGTATTTACCTGAATATACTTCTTTTGTCTCCAGTACTAGAACTTTTTTAGCTCCGTCTGCTGCAGTAAATGGTCCTTTATATTTTGATTTTGGTAAATACATCTACTAGTCTTTCTTTGTGTGTTCTAATATTATAGCATTTGCTTCTATTGTAGATAACCATTCATTGTTGGAAATTTCATGTGAAACATTATTAACTTGAAATCCTACTAATATATTTTCAGAGTATGAAGCAGGAAGTATTTCCGGTGGAAGAGTAAAGTATTGAAGAGCTTTCAATCCTCCGATACCTAACATCTTTAAAGTTACTTTTGCTCCAATATGTCCTCTTTTAGGTTTTACTTTATCTAACACTGTGTTAAGATCTCCTCTAATTATAGTTGCTGCATCTGTTTGAATTTTTTTTATCGCTTCTTCATCATATTTAAACTTACTGTATGTCTTTGCTACTCTTTCTAATAATTCTTCTCTTTCTTCTGCTTTTTTCTTTTCTCTATTTTTTGCATATTCAGATATTTCTTTACCGGATGCATCTACTTCAAATCTTGAGGATATACCGTTATTAAAAGCTGCTAAACCAGTTGATGTAGCATCTCCAGCGTTATTTCCGTTTACTATTGCTTGACTTGTTATTATGTTAATCATAGAGTTTGAAAGTTCACTGTTAAATGAAAATTCTCTTACAAAAGATTTTAATCCTCGAGGCGATATCATTTGATAGCTTTCTTTCTGTCCTCCTGGTCTAGGTAATAGCTGAAGATCAATTATCATACTCGGACCTAATTCCTTTTTAAGGTAGTAGTTGTTATATAATTCAAATTGATTAATAGAGCCTAAGCTTGCTTGTATCTTATCCATTACAATAGTCAAATACTTACCTATACTTAACTGAATTTTATCTTTTCTACTGTTTTCTTGTAATGCATCAAATTCTGTAACTAAAAAATGGGTGCTTATATGTATATCTAATATATCGCCTTTATTCTCATCTTTTTTTCCAGGAATTGATTTGGTATTAAGTCCGTACTTTGTCTGTTGAGGTAGTAGACATATTCCTGGGTCTATACTAAAGTGTTCATCATATGTAAGGTAAAAGGTATGTTCTGGTGTAGTATTAAATTTACCATCTGGTTCCTTATCCTCACCATTAGGTTTTTCTAAATAAAAGTGATTAATCATTCCCAGTAGGTATCTCATACTGATATATGTAAACTTACTTTTTGCGCTTCTATTAGAATTGCTAAATTGTGCTCTATATGCTTTAAATTCATATGTATCATCGCCGCTATTTAACAAGTTATCTATTGCTGTGTAGTCTGGTGAGTATGTTCTCTTTATAGCTTTAATTAGCTCTTCATTATCACATTCTACTATTATATCGTCTTCACTTTCTGCTTCTTGTTGACCTTTTTTAGACTTAGCATTTATCCTTTCAAGAAGTCCTCTAAAATTACTACCGCCTTCATTAAAAACTACTCCTGTCTTTTTTTCGTCATCTGGTGCTTCTTCGTTAGAATTTCCTCCATACATTTCTTTAAGGAAAGTAGACATTGCCCCTTTTCCCATAAGTTGTATATCTAAAATGTAACCACCCTGGTCGTAAGTCCAGTTGTAGTTTTTTATTAAACCTATAAAGAAGTCGTAATTGTGTTGAGACTCTGAGATAATCTTAGTACCTGCTTCTTTTATCTTCTCTTCTTTGCAATTTTCTGTTTTTGAAAGGTCGATCGTTTTAAGTGCTGTTCCATCATTACCTTCTAGGATAGTGGTGGGGTTTATATACGGTTGATCTTTATCGTCTCCCTTTTCTTCTATATTATCTGTTGCATATACTGCATGTCCCCACTCTACTAGACATTTATATCCAGGTCTTAAGTACAGTTTTTCTAATATAGAAAGCTGTTCAAGAGAAAAACATTTTACTTTAAACGATGCTTCTCTAGTAAATCCACTATTACCTCTGTTTTTAACATCAAAAGAAATTATACCAGGCATAGGCACATAACCTTCAGCGACTTTACCATTGGCCGTACCTGATAGGCCTTGAGCAAGATTATACGCACCAGAGTTTTCTTCTGATAAGTAGTTCTCTACAGATAGTCCTTTACGTAGCTTATATTCTTCTCCGTCTTTATATAAAACTCCTCCTTGAAGTATATTTCTGTCGGCTGCTTTGCCTTTGTCATCTCCAATTTGTATTCCAGAAGTTAACTTTACCCATCCGTTATTTCCGTGGAGAAATTGAGCTTTAAAGTTAGGTTCTAACTCTGTTAGTTCACTATCATGTGAAAAAAGCCTCTCCCTTAAACTTAACTGTTTTTTAACTTCTTTGTCAAATGACTCAAGTGATGGAAGAGGCTTTTCGAAAAAAATTCCTTGTTTAGCCATAACTATCTAATTTTGTTTATCCTATCGTATGCTCTTATTACATCTGTTGGATTTGCCGGTATACGTAACTGTATGCCGGGTTTTACAGAAAGTGAATCTGTGTTTGACCCTGGGTTAGCTGTGGATATTATCCACCAAAATGATTTATTTTTGTAAAACTGTTGTGCTAAAGTATCATATCTATCACCACCGGTTGTAATAACGTAAATATCGTCTACAGTAGCAGGTATATCTGGATATACTGCATTTACTGTATATCTTCTTCCTTCTTCTGTTACTGCTCCTTTTATCGATCTATATCTACTCACAGTTTAACTTTTAATTTATTCTTTTATTTTTAAATCTCACTAGTCCTATCGTTTCCTTCTTTAGAAAATAAACCTTTATGAGTTTCAGTTTCAGAACCATCTTTCAATACGCCTGCATGTCCAAAGAAAGTTTGCTGTTTATCTGCTTGAGGAACGAATTCATGAATTGCTCCTAGAGTCATACTTACATCTAATACATGAGGGAGTATTTGAACATCGTCTTCTTTATCTTTTCCTTGCAGTTGAACTTCCCATGGGTAATCTATAGCCCAACTTAAAGCAACATTTTCTACATTGCATAATTGATTATCAAAGTAATCTCCTACCTTCATTCTTATTAAGGTACCTTGCATAAACAACCCAGATTCGTCAAATGTAGGTGCTGTTGTTGAAGCTAAAGTGTTTAGTTTTCTATATATTGGGAGTAGGTCTTTTCTAGTTTCTGCTGCTACTTTAAAACCTATGTTAATATTTCTTTCAAAACCTTGATAGCTTTTAAAATTTTCTGGTCTACCTATCATCTGTGTCTTATTCCAGTTACCAGAAAAAGAATCACTCATTGAAGTAAGATAGGCTCTAAACTGTATCATTGTTTTTTCATCACCTGCTTGCTGAGGTAGAATTGTAAAGGCAAACTTTATAATATCATCTTGCAATTCTGTTTTACTTTCGTTATGATTAACTATATCGAATTCTGTTGAGTTGTTAGGTTTTTTTAAATAATCTATTTTACCGTATTCTTGATCTTTTGCAATTGTTAGCTTTTTAGACTTCTTTATACCTTGAGATATTTGTGTCGAATGTGAAGGGTTTGATAATTTGGCTACCTTAACAGTTTCTAAGTACTGACGATCATCACCGGCTAGTTCTAACATTCCTTTATGAAGGTGAATTCCTAACCCATTAACAGCTGTTTGTCCTGTATTAGTAACTGCGGTTGCAAGTATATCTTTTGCTTTAGCAAGCATTACCTTACCTAAACCTGGTCCTGATTCGTAAAGTTTACTAGCTTCAACACCGTGTATTACTCCTTCTAATGCATTTTTAGCTGCATAAGTTAAGCCAGGTTTAGCCACAACGAGTTTTGCCATACGAATAACATCATCTAATCTCTTAGCTGCTTGTATTCCGATAACATCAAAAGCGTTATTTCTACCGCCTTTTTGATCTATATCTTTAACGACAAAAGGCTTTCTATTTAGCCCACTCTCAAATTTTAAAGACTTTAGATCTGTTTTTAGATCTACTAAAGCCATATGTATTATGTTGGAGGGTTATCCATGTATTTAGTTGGAACTGCTCCGTCTAAATCTAGTACAGAATGTTCTGATGTTTGTGTCCCACCATCTACGTGTACTTTAGAAGTATCAGCTGAAGCTCCTTCTCTATTTGCTGGAGTTTCTCCTTTAAGTCCTAAATCTGTTGAATTTAATGAATCAATAAGTGCCATAATTTTAATTTAATTTAATTGTTTATATATAGTTATAAATATCTAATAATTTGAATTTAATGCTTTTGCAACATTATAACTATCCATTTTAATTTCAGTTATCTTTGTATCTGCCATTTTTACTAGCAATGCTATTTGAACTTTTGCTGCAGCCATTTCTTTACGGTGCTGAATATCAGATTCCTTTTGCATATCTTTCAACTCTTTTAATTGATTTTCTGCAGTTACTTTACTCTCTGTTATAAAAGGTTGTATATTGTCTCCAAAGGTATTAACTGCCTTTACAGTATTCTCTGCTCCTTTAGTTAACGCAGTATTTAGAGCACCCATTAATTCCTTAGATTGTTGTGCAGACATATTTACTAATGGAGTGGTAACTTTTTTGATTTCTGCTTCTTTTATTTCCGGAGCTGCATTTTTAGATTTATCAGAATCACCATTCCACCAATCTTTCAATCCCTTCCATTTATCGCCAAGCCAGTCTTTTGCTTTGTTTGCTAATCCGGCTGCTGCTGCTTTAATGCCTCCAATCAAGCCGCCATTAGCTTCTAAAAATTCTCCTATCTTACCTCTTATGTTACCTATTTTTTCTCCAATTGCTCCAGCAAATGCTTTAGCTTTATCTCTAGCAGTATTTGCAAAATTGCTTATACCTTCTCCTACTGAATTGGCAAAGTTTGAAATCTTTTCTCCTGCTGCACTTGCAAAATTAGATATACCTTCTCCTACCGAACTAGCAAATGCTAGTGCTTTATCTTTAACACCTCCTGCAAAGTCAAGTATTGCATCTTTTGCGGCTATTGCTTTATCCTTTACTGCATTTGCAAAATCTCCTACTTTTTCTCTAACGGTATTCGCTATTTCTGAAGCTTTATCTTTAATGTTGGTGAATCCTTGTTTTAAACTGTCCCAACCGCTAGACACCCATCCGCCAAATGCTGCTGCTCCTTTCTTAATCCCTTCCCATCCTGCTTTAGCTTTGTCTGCAACAAAATCTCCTGCTGCTTTTATTCCTCTTGCAGCTTTACCAGCATCTAGTAAACCAAACGTTAATCCAGATATAGCACTTCCAATTCCTGCTGATACTTTTTCTCCTGTAGTTGTATCTTCTTGATCTTTACCAAAAAACTCTCCTGTCTTTTTAACACCTTGGAAGGCATCGTATGCTGCCATCCCTATCATCGCTACTTGACCTACAACCGGTATTGCTTTTAAAGCATTTGCTCCAATTCTTGCAGCCATTTTCGCTCCAGTTTTGACAGCAACTTTACTTGCTACATTAGCTGCTGCTCCTGCTGCTTTTGCGCCTCCTTTACCTTTAAGTAACTTTAAAGGATTTAATTTTGAAAGTAGCCCTCCTACCTTAGACATACCAGGTAGTTTAGGCATTTTTGGTAATTTAAGGTTTTTAAATATATTAGTAAGGTTTGGTAACTTTATTTTACTAAATATTTTAGTAAGGTTTGGTAACTTTATTTTACTAAATATGCTTTGAAGTTTAGGTAATCTTAAATTCTTAAATGGATTGCCGAGTTTAAGATTCTTAAATATGTTTCCGAATTTCATATTCTTAAACGGATTAAGTATTTTGCCTAACTTTGGAAATCTCTTTGTTAATTTACTTAAACCTGGGATTTTAAGCCCTTCTGACATTTTAACGTACATTGGAAAAAAAGGAGACTTACCTCTCATTTTGCCAAATAGATTGCCTAACATTGACAGTCCTTTGAACCCTACTGTTAAAGCACCCCCGGTAAGAATCCCTGCACCTAAAAGTTTACCTAAAATACCGCCTTTAGAAAGTAAGCCACCTTCACCCCCTTTAAAAGATTCTAAAACTGTATCTACTACTAGGCTACCTAAATTCTTAATAGTTTCTTTAACAGCAGGCCAAATTCGTTCAAATGCATCTTTTACACCTGCAGTAAAGCCATCGGTTTTAAAAGTATCCATAATTTTTCCAAAATCTATATCTAATATTGGTTGGATTGCTTTTTTTACAGATTTAAGGAATGCTAGAGCTCCTGCCTGGAAAGATTCCATCATTTTAGCCAATCTATCTGATAGAGAGGCTACACTTCTAAATGTTTTAAGTTGTAACTGGCCTAATTCTTTTGCATCTTTCTTTTCATTTGCAGCATTTGCTTTTTTACGAGAAGCATCTTGTTCAGCCATCTTCGCTTGATCTTCCGTCGTATTGAGCATTTTGTTGAGCTCTTCCTTACTAATACCTAAAGTATCAGCCATCTTACCTTGAGCTAAGACATTACCATCTAATGCATCTTTATTTTCCATTACAAGACGTTTCATCTCCTCTTGCATGGTAACTTGATCACCTGTAGCTGCTGCTGCTCTTAATTTATCTAGATTAAGATCTTTACCGAGCATCAATTCAGCTTCCATCTCTTTAGCCATAGAGCTTTCGAAATCTAAGGTAGATTCTGCTGCATCGGCTATTTTATTCATCTCCATACCCATCGCTCTAGCTCCAGCTGCTGCCTTTATAAGAGCGTCGGGGTTGCTTTTCATGTTACGTAATATCGTCTGAGAAGCATTACCCATTTCTTCGAATACAGCTTTAGGTGCTACTGCTGTACCGTTCATAGCGTTAAGCTTTTCCGTTGTTCCTGCAACGTTTGCCGCCATGTCTTTGTATGAGGTTCCGGTCTTTACAGAGAACTTAAATAACTTAGCTGCTGCTTCTCCAGAAACGCCCATTTTTTTGGTAAGTGTACCAAAAGTAGTAAGCTGTTTTCCTGTAAATCCTAATGAGGTACCTAAAGCATCATTCATCTGACCTACCATTGCAGCAGCTTCTCCTATTGGTATTGTGAGTGCTCCTGCAGCAGCGCCTACAGCTTTCATAGATTCTGCAGCAGATATTGCACCACCGCCTAATCCTTGCATTACTATTTTTCTAGCTTCGGATGCAGTTTTTGCTCCTTCAAATGCTGCTTTAGCAAAAGCGGCGATACCTGTTAAGGTAAGTGCTTTGATCGTACCAGTTAACTGTTTATATCTTGCACCTGCTTTGCTTGTACCTTTTGCAACTGCATCTTCGAACATCTCTTGAGATTTACCTAACTCTCCAAATACCGAATCAAATAAACCTCCTATAATAGGAACGTTAGATAACATAGCATTACTAAGATTCTGAAAAGATTTTAATAACTTACTACCGGCATTGTTTACTTCCTTAATTTTATCAGAAAGTTTTGTAGCATGGTCTAATCCCGATTCGATTGCATCTGCTGCTGCTTTATTAGTTTCTACTAATTTATCAGTTAATTCTTGTTGGTTACCTACTTCTTTACTTAAATCTACAGCAGCTTTATAACTAAGTCTAGCAGCTTTAAGTTCATTTTGCTTTTCTTCTACTAATATTTGAGAATCTAATATAGCATCTTCAGCTGCTGCTTTTTGTGCTGGAATGTCGTTTAATATACTAGTAACTCTTTCTTTTTCTCGTTTTTTAGCAGCTAATTGTTTTTCAAGATCTAGAAGTTTTTCTTTATCAAAAGAAGCTCCTTTTTTGCTAGCTTCATTTATATCTTCTTGCAGTTTAGCAATAGTATCATTAACGCCTGCTCGCTTAGCATATGCTGTGGTACTTCTCTGTTCAAGTTGATTTATTACCTGTTGTTGCGCAACTTTTACTTTATTAGCATCCGACTCTGCTGTTGCTAATTCATGCTGTTTTGCTAAACGTTCCTGTATTGCATTACTTCTTTGCTGTTCTAATGTTTTACCAAGTTCTGCTAATTCTATTTTTTCAGTTTCAAGTATTTTAATCTGGGCGGATATACTTGCTTGTTCACCTTGTGCTTTCAGTACTTGATTTTCAAATGCGCGTCTAGATTTAGCATCTTTTAATTGACTTGTTGTAGCGCCACTTAGTTGATTAGCTAAGTTAATATTTTGCTTATATCCTGAGCTTAGATTTTTTGCTGCACCTGCTAAGACTTCATTACTTTTTATAGCACTTTTTACATCTCCATCAAAGTTTTTAAATGCTCCTGCTAAACCTTGCAACATAGCTTTAGCCTTAGCACCTTCTACATTAAGTTGCTTTAGCTCAGCGATACGTTCTTTTGATGCTCCTGTATTTCCCTGTAATGGATTTTTCTCTTCAGCCATTTGATGCTTTCTTTTTTATAAATAGTAAAGGCCTCTATTATTTAGAAGCCTTTGTACTATATGAGGGAGAAATATCTGGTCCCTTTGCTACATTATTAGGTGTAGGTTGATTATCTTGATTTTGTTCGTTCATCTCCTTATGGTACTGGTTTATAGCACCAAAGGTGTAATTTCGTAACCATATCGGCATATTATACACGGTGGTCCAATCATAGCCGCCTTTACCATGAAACACTATTTCGTGTATTTGCCGGAATAAACTGCTTCTATATTCAGCAGCTTGCTTAAGCGTCAGGCCAAAAAAAGTTGATCGTCACAGGGACGTCGATGTCCTCCCCAACACCGTCTTCATTTATATGATAAACTTTAAATTCAACGTCTGGCTGTGTTCTAGTGTATTCTTCTCTAAGAGCTCTTGCATCTGCAGCTAATAATCCTTGGTCTACGAATTGTCTGATAGTACTTAATTCTCTATCACCATTCACAGAAGTAATCATATGCTTCATTCTTGTGGTAACCCCTGTCTCATTGTCTTTGCTAATCTTTTTTAATCCAGCAATCTCTCTGTCTATCTTTTTATCATCCCCATGTGTGAGAAGCTTAAAAGTAACTTCATTACCACTCTTAGGTAAGTGAAATTGGTAATCACCTTGTTCGTTAGCAACGATTTCTTCATCGAATACTTTATCTTTAATCTCTGATAAATCTACAGTAATTGTTTCTCCGTTATACTCAATATCGTAATCTTTACCGTATGATAAAATTCTTGCTGCTACCATAATAGCATTTTTATCTCCGATTAATAGACTATCGTAAGGAAAATCTGTTACTATAAGTGCTTGTAGTAATTTATCTATTACAATACCTTTTGTAATGTAATTTTGGTTTGTTAGGATATCCTCTTCTTTGGCAGTCATATATTTCATTTCGACTTTACCTTCTTTAAGTGGATGACCTTCCGGGTAGTGTTTACCTTTAGAGGGTAGTTCTACCGTTTCTGTTGGTATTTTAAATTTTGGTTCCATAAATTTTATTAATTGTAAACTAGTTTATATATAAATATACGAATAAATAGCTTTGGAAACAACTTATAAACAAAAAAAAAGCCTGCGTTGGCAGGCTCTTTATTATATTAAGTATTAATTCCTAGTAATTTAGTATACAGTAATCCATGTTGATTGTGATCGCTAAATCAACAACTGCGTCTGATGACCAATCGTATTGTCCAAAGTCTCCGTTTGTTACGAATGCTCCTTTGATGATCCACTCTCCAATAACGTCGCCTACTGGTCCTAATACGTTAAGTGTTAAGTCTTTCTTATAGAAATCAGAATACCCTGCTCTACCTGTTACTGATTCGTATCCTAGTCTTGCCCATTCCATAACAGCCTGTGCTCCACTTGGAGTAATTGGATCGTAAAGTGTCATAGTCATTTCTGCCCATTCTCTCTTTCCTCTAATTTTTCTGTATGAATTGATATGGTCAAGCTTTACTACGTTATCTGTAAAAGTAGGAGCTTTGACATTTTTTATCATGAATGATGGGATCGCATCAATGTACATGATAAATCTGTTCTGTACTTTCGGTTCGAAAGCTCTAAACATTATTTCGTTAGGATCTAATACTGCCATTTTATTTGTTGTTTAATATAAATATCTTAGTTAAAAATTATTCTCCCAATGTTGCTCCAGTTGGCTGGATTACGAAGTCTAGAGTTATAAATTCAGCTGTTTTTGCTGGCTGAATAAAGATCTGTCCTACTAATTGGTTTCTATCTATTACGTCCGCTGTATTGTTACTGTCGTCCATTATTACTCTAAAAGCATATAGACCTTGTCTCTCTACTACTGATTGTAAGTAAGGATTAACATTTGATAAGAATACGTTTCTTGTTGCTATAGTATTTTGTTCGAATACTAATGACTTTGCTTGATCTCCTAAGAACTTCTTAAGTGCGATCAACAATCTTCTTACATTTACACGATCTAAAGCTGATTTCTTTTTCTGTAAAGTCTTTTGACCAAATACTGAAATGCCTGATCCTGGGAATGTAGCGATTGGATTAACATTAGCTGAATAAAGTTTATCTCTATGTGCTCTTGTTAATTTTCTTTCTGCTTGAATTACGTTAGGAATACCTCCTCTAGTAAGACCTGCTGGTGCAAACCATGGTGCTGCTGCTGCATCTGTAAATGCATAAACACCTGGTATAATTGTTGAAGCTGGAGCAAATTCTAATTTACCTGTTGAACTTCCAACTTGTACCCAAGGCCAGTAAGATGCTGCGTAAGAATTATTTACTACTGCTGCATGTCCTGCTGCTTGTGATACTGAAGATCCGTAAGGTGATAAATCTACTACTGCTATTGCATCTCCTCTATCCTGTGCTAAAGAGATCATAGAATCTAATTGTGTCTTATGATCACCAAAGCTGTAGATTAGACCTGGTGCAGAAATAATATTAAATAAATACTCATCTTGATTAGTTAGTAATGCGAATCCATCTGAGTAGTTTTCTGCTACTAATCCTTGAGTGTTCTTGTTTGTAATATCGGCGAAGTGCATATTAAGCTCGTCTGATTGGTAATTTGTACCTGTCGCTCCGTGGAAAGATCCAGATGAAGCTACTGGTAAAGAACCTGTATAAGCTGCTGTTCTAATATTAACACCGTCATTAGCTAAATAATTAACAGTTTGTCTGTTAACGTCTGATATTCTAATATATCTTGATCTATTAACGTATTGACCGTTCGTGCTTAAGAAAGCTCCTTCTCCATCATCTCCTAAACTCTTATACTGATCACCAATAACGCTTGCAATGTAGCCTTCGCTATTTGGATCTAAACTAAGATCGTTAAAAGATTCTAATACTGTCTTAGCTTTTGTGCTGTCATCTCCTCTTCTAATCAATAGAGAGAAAGTACCTGCTGCTTCATTTACATTTTGAATTTCCCATCTAAGATTATCATCGTCTCCCATTTTAAGAGAACCATCACTATTTTCTACACTATCGTATGTTGCAGCTACTGCTGCTACTCCTGCTGTAATGATATCACCTACTGCTGTAACTGCATCTCCGTCTGCTCCGATAACTCCGTTATCAACATCAGCTTGAGTAGCTACTACTTCTACTACCTCAGCTACTGCTGCTGTAAGTTCTGGACCGCGATTCTCAGCGTTAGTTGAACTGTTTAGAATAACACCTGTTCCTAAAGTTTGCAATTGAAATGGTGCTCCATTACCGTCTTTTGATTGAATGTTGGTATTTGAAGCTCCAGTAAATGAACCAGAAACAACTCTTGTAATAAGAGCTGTGCTTCCTCCTTGCTCAAAATATGATTTTACAGCTATAGAGGTTAAAAATTCAAATTTGTTTGAGCCTGATAAAAATGTTGTTCCAAATGTTCTTTGGTAATCGCCATATGACGTAACAACTGTTGGTTCAAATGCTGGACCTTTAACTGCTGGTCCAACAAATGCTGCCCCTGCTTCTAGTGGAAGTGGTGCAATAAAAGATCTATCCTGCTCGCGTGATAGTACCCCTGGTGAGATTAATGATTCTGCCATCGTATCTTATATTAGATTATTCGTTCTATAATAAATATCGTTAATAATTCGAAACCGGACTTTTAATGTCGTGTTTCCGTTAACAATAATAAATAGGAATAAAAGACCGAAAACAGTCTGTTAAGATCACTTAGATTTCGTAGAGTTAAATTCACCGGTAGTTAGGTTAACAGTACCGGGTCCGTACTTGTCTTCTAATGCTTTTGCAATTCTAACTTCTGACTCTCTCAAATCACTCAAGAATTTTTCTGCTCTTTCGTTTCTTTGATTTAGGTTGAGTTGGGCTATATTAATTAGCCCGAACTCCCTAATAATCGATACATTATGGTTTTCGATTTTTTCTAAAGCTTTAATTTCGTCAACAGTTAGTTTAGTTGCTTTCATCTACTTCATCAATTTTTTGTAAATCCTTAGGTGCTTCTTCTTTAGCAGGTGTATCAAGTACTGTTACTTCTCCTGTTGCTAAGTCAATTGTACCGGCACCATATTTAGCAGTTAGAGCCTTATTAAGGTCTGTTTCACTGTTACGTAAATTAACTAATGCTGTCTTAAGGTTATTTTCAGTAATATCTAGTTCTATTCTAGCTACTGCTATCTTACCTAACTCAACTCTAATAACTCTATTATCAGATTGTGTTTTATTAATAGATTGAATTTCCTCTTCGGTTAATTTAATTTTTTTCATTGTTATATTTTTTTATATATAGATAATATACGAAAGTTACTTTTAGTAAACAACTTTTTAATTTAATTTATTGATTATTTATTGATTTTACTATTTTATTTATATCAAATACTTCTTCAAGCTTATTATACGGTATTGAAGTAATATCTTCTGCTAAGTTAAAAGGTTGGTAAATTGCATTTGTAAAGTCAGGTTTCTTAGTAAATTCATTTGCTAAGATATTATCATGTATTTCATATCCAAATACCTTAGGTTTAGTAGCTACCCAGCATACAGTAGATTTTTTACCTAATGCAGCAGCAAGATGTTGAGCAAAGGAATCTATTAGTACTCTCTTTTCTGATAAAAGTATTAAAATAGCAATGCTTCTATATCCATCTAGAGCACTTAACGTATCTTCATACTCATACTGATCTTGTCTTCGTATATGCACTATGGTGTAAGTATCTTTATAGTGCTGTATTAAACTATTAACTGTTATCTCCGGTATATCTCTTGTCCAAGCATACTTATAGCCCTGCTGTGAAGGTCCTCCATTTGGTTGGATTATCATTATAGGTTTATCAGTTTTATAGAAAGGAGTGAAGTATTCTTTTTCTGGATCTGTTAGATATATTTTTGGCTGTTCGTTATTATATTTTAAACCATAAATTTTACACCATGTCTCCAGTAGATGTTCTTTTTCGGTTAAGAAACCAGTATTGCGGTAAGGATCTTCAACAAAGAGTTTACAGTCTTTATCTTTTATATACTTGAGATAAGCTCCGCTCATTTGTTCGAACCTAAAGCATTCATCAACATTCGGATTATTTAAAAATACATCCGGGTATGCAGTTACTATAATAAGGTTTGAATTTTTATAGCGGTTTTTGATTACCTCAATCATAGCAGTAGCTATGACACTTTTACCTAGACCGCCGTCTACTTGAAAAATAATATTCATATAACTTATGTATCTAAAGATCTTAGTATTTAAGTGTTTTTATTAATTATATAAATACCTTGCTTATACCAATATAACATATTTTATTTTAAGATACAACTATTACGTTAATTATCCTGTATTCTGCGGTACCCAGGAACGGCGATGATCTCTCACTGTGCTCCCCACATTTGTTATCGTAGCTTTTTTAATTACTACTTCTATATATCACTATATAGGTCAGACTATATCTTCAATCTTTCGATTGCCGGACGCTCGTGGGTCTATTATTGTTGGGACTCAAGACCTAGTCGTTGCACCTTCTGCAAAACTTAAACCCTTTGCAGCTTGGCTCAGGGTTGTCTCATTGAGAGTTCCTCTGAATTCATCCAGTATGGGCATGTATAAATATCTCTTAATTTGGAATTAACTTACTTTAGCTCTGAATATTTGAAATTCACTGTATCTAATTCCTGCATTGATTCCTGCTCTACCGTATTTTTTATTTCTTGGGCCTTTTCTATAAGTCCATTTACCGAAATTAAATACTAAAACATAGACTCCTTCTCCCCAAGATGAGTAGTCGTAATTATTTTCAAATAAAATATCTAATTTTATATAGTTAGGATTATCTTTAAAACTATTATTAGAAAGATCTTTAAAATCAATTATGCTGCTACTAGAATTAAGTTCAATTCTCAGTATCTGGAATGTATACCCTTTTCTCAGAGACATGTTGTCATGAAGTGTACCTTTATAAGCATGTTTTCCATTATTTGGGTAATCGTATGTTACTGGTCCGTTACCTTTTGATTGCCCAACACCGCTTATATTACTATGAGTTATACTTCTATTACGTTCTATATCTACAGGATTGTCTTCAGAAGAAATTAAGGTTGAATACCTATTTTTCTTATTTTGAAGTTTCTTTAATTTAACATAAGGTACTCCTTCTGCCAAATATGCTTTTGCATAAGGTGTTAGTTTCTCTACTCCATATTCATCTGCTTCAGCAATTTTAGGTGAGAATAAAGCTTTACCGTCGTTAAATTTAATAGCAGCGGCTATAAAGTCAAAATTATGATCATAGCTCTTAAAATCACCAATACTATACTTCCCTATATCTCTAGCGCTTGATCTTAAAATTGGGTTAAGTCTATTTACAGTACCAACTGAGCCTTCAGATATTTCGCCAAGACTTACGTTAGTAAAACCTGTTGAACTACCGTAGTCATTATCTGCAAATTCTCTTCGCAATCCTAAAAGTGATATATTAGTTGCTGGTACTGCCATTTATATTATTTTTTATATTCTATTATCTAGGACATTCTATAAATGAAAAGCAGAATGTTTCTTCCCCTATTGTTATTTTCATATGAGGAGTTTTATATCCTTCTATGTTCATTTCTATGGATTTGATTCCATCTTCTATATTTTTTCCGTTTACAACGACAGCAAAGCCTCCTCCATCTGCACCATCAGCACCTGCTGGACCTGCTGGTCCTGCTGGTCCTGCTGCTCCATCTTTACCTGCTGCACCTGTTGGTCCTGTAGGTCCTGCTGGGCCTGATGGACCTCCTGGTCCTGCTGGACCGGTTGCTCCTCCAGCACCTGTTAATCCTCTTGGACCTGCTGGGCCTGTTCCACCAGTGTCACCTTTTGCTCCTGCTGGTCCTGTTGGACCTGTTGCACCGGTATTTCCAGTATTCCCTTTTGGTCCTGTTGGGCCTGCTGGTCCAGTTGCTCCATCTTCTCCATTCGATCCTGCTGCACCTGTTAATCCTCTTGGACCTGCTGGACCGGTTGCTCCGTTATTTCCATCTGCTCCTGCTGCTCCTGTACTTCCAGTTGATCCTTTCGGACCTGCTGGACCGGTTGCACCAGCTGCTCCTGTTAATCCGATTGGACCTTGTGGTCCTGCTGGTCCTGTTCCTCCTGTATCTCCAGTGCTTCCTTTCGGTCCTGTTGGGCCTGTTGGTCCTGTCAAACCTGTTGGATTACCTACCCAGTCTCCTTTAATATTAATTACATCCGTACCGTTTATTTTAACAGATCCTACATCCGCAACTCCTTTAAGTCTTAATTGACCAGTAGTTGTTAATGACATTGCACCGTCAGTGTCAGCTTGACCTTCATATTTCCAAACCCATCCTCGGTCTGCATCATTATTCATTTGAAATACTGTAGCATAGTCATTTAAGTAACCGTAAGATTGACTAGATACCATTCCTATACCATAAGTAGCTGAAGTACCCCAGAATCTAAATTTACTTGCACTATCACCTGAATTAGTATAGTGATATGCTCCACCATTAGGTCCTGCTGGACCGGTTGCTCCTGTTGGTCCTGTAGGTCCTGCTGGGCCTGTACTTCCAGTTGATCCTTTTGCTCCTGCTGGTCCTGTTGGACCTGTTCCACCAGTGTCACCTTTTGCTCCTGCTGGGCCTGCTGGTCCTGTTCCTCCTGTTAATCCGATTGGGCCTTGTGGGCCAGTTCCTCCTGCTGCTCCAGTGCTTCCTTTTGGACCTGCTGGACCGGTTGAACCAGTAGAGCCTTTTGCTCCTGCTGGTCCAGTATCTCCTACATCCCCTTGGTCACCTTTTGCTCCGGATGGACCTGCTGGTCCTGTAGCTCCTCCTGGTCCTGTCAATCCTGTCAATCCTCTTGGTCCTGCTGGACCTGTTCCTCCATCTTTACCAGCATCTCCTACATCACCTTGATCACCTTTTGGACCTTGTGGGCCTGCTGGTCCTGCTGCACCTCCTGGTCCTGTCAGTCCTGTCAATCCTCT
>Ga0209666_1000136_pt1 | contig 57717 bp, 22 predicted proteins | sample SaaInlV_125m_DNA_FD_184679 | JGI IMG/M metagenome (GOLD analysis project Ga0209666, IMG submission 184679) | Marine microbial communities from expanding oxygen minimum zones in the Saanich Inlet - Saanich Inlet SI037_S3LV_10m_DNA (SPAdes)... | ecosystem: Environmental > Aquatic > Marine >...
TGCGGATTTGCTGGTCTAAATTTACCTTTATATGCCATAATCTATTTTCGCAACTCCGTATAAATAATCTAAAATGTCCAATTACTATTTATTAAAAAGAGAAAAAAATGGCAGGAACTTCCAGACCACAGTTACTTAAAGAGAGAAGTCAAAGAGATAACGACGGTAGACGCAGTGGCAAAACGCTAGGCTCATACATGAGTTTTCCAACAAAACCTCTGCCCCATGGATTATTACTTCAATTTAAGAGTTATAATTATTCAGAGTATGTTAGTGCTATATCACAAGTTTTAGATAAAGACAGGAAGCCAACAGGTAAAGTACAAGAAAACCAAAATTTAGGTTTTGTTCCAGCCTTAACATCAAACCAATTTAGCGGAAGTGAAAAATCACCACAGATAACATCACAAACTGCAATAGAGCTTCCATTCCCTAGAACACTCCAAGATTCTACAAATATTAGAGTACAACAATTTGAACGTGACTTTTTATACGAACGTTTAGCAAGTGGTATTGCATCTTTTAACGATGGTAACGGTGGTTTGGGTAATTTCTTTAGTAATGTTGGTACTGCTGCGGCTAGTTTAATGGATGGAACTACTAACTATATGAAAGCAATGGGTTCACAAGCGAATGAAAAAGGTATGATAGAAGCAATGGCGGGTGCACTTTCAGCTGGTGCTGATAAGCTATCACAGTTTAATACTCAGAAAGCAATAGGAATGGCTGGATATTTAGCTCGTAACTTTATTCCTGGTGAGATTGCAAAATCAGTTGGTGTTGTAAGTCAAAGAACAGTTAACCCACAAGAAACACTTTCATTCTCTGGTGTTGATTTACGTAACTTTACATTCAGTTGGGATTTATATCCGAGTAATGCAGATGATACAACAAGAATTAGAAAGATAGTTAAGCTTTTAAAGCAAAAGTCTTTACCAACATCAGAAGCTGCAGATGTAGGTGGTACTACTGCAAGAGCATTTTTAAATTATCCAGACATCGTAGAATTAAATTTACTTGGTGTGCAAGAAGACCACTTTATGAGATTTAAAAGATGTATGATACAAAATGTTACTGTTGATTATGGAGCAGGTGGTATGCCTGAAATTATGAAAGGTGGTGTACCTGCTGCAGTTACTTTAACAATAACATTCTCAGAAATTCAAATACAGACTGCTCAAGATTATGGAGCTGAAGAGCCCATTGTTGAAGCAGCTGTTAAACAAGACTTTGCAGCAGCAGGTGAAGCATCAGGTACTAATGCTACTACTCCAAATGCAACTCCTACAAACGTCAATAGCGGCGGAACTCCAGGTGCTTTCTAATGAAATATTTTGAAAACTTTCCAATAATCGAATACGAAGGGCGTAGAGTAAGAGATATCTCTAGACGTTCTAACTTTGTCCGTGCTGTATCAAATAACCCATTCCTATATTATCCCTATACAGTTTCAGAAGGTGAACGTGCAGAAGACGTAGCGAACTTCTATTATGGCTCAGTTGACTATGTTTGGTTAGTTTATATGGCAAATAATATTATTGACCCATATCACGAATGGCCAATGGACCCACAAACATTTAATGATTATATAGTAGCTAAATACACAGAAGAATCTGGTGAAATTGGTGAAGATGTTATTGACTGGACTCGTGACCCCAATAACGATGACAACATCATCTTCTATGTGAAGAAGGTATAAGAAATGGCAGCAGTAGACGAAATTTTATTAGCACCCGAATCGTTCCGTACTATCTACCTTCGTAGAGAAGATAGAGTAATTTTGAGAACAGAACAGGGTCAAAAGATTATTATTAAAAGAATTATCCCAGAAGAGTGGGAACCATATCGCATATATGAGTATGAACAAGCATTGAACGATAATAAAAAAGAAATATACTTATTTGATAGCTCGTATTTAAGCCAACTTACAAAGCAGTTTAAAAACGCAGTGAGTGAATAATTATGGCAGACCAAAAGGGTGCATTTAATCCTTCTAGATGTGAAATAACATCTGCGGAAATAGTGCCGTACGGTAAAAAAGTTGATGACAAATCTAATATAGATATTGCTGACATGATTGCTGCTTTCAGTATGCATCAAGCTTTGAACAAATCTGCTCTTCACGGTAAATGTGATGTTTATGATTCTATTGGTATATTAGAAAATCTGCCTTTAAGAGGCGAAGAAGAATTACATTTAAAAATTAAAGCTTTTGATTTACAAACAGAAATAGAGCTTGCTTGTTTTATATACAAGATTGATGACCTTGATATTAGGAAAGACCAAACGGGTTTATCATATACTTTGCATTGGGTAAGTAAAATAAGTTATGAAGCAAGTCGACGAAGTTTTATTACGAGTTTTAATGGTAAAACATCAAGTACGATAGTTAAAGCTTTATTTAAAAAATATTATCACGGTAATATTGACATGCGGGATTACAACCCAAACCCCAAACAAGAAAACTTACCAACAGATACAATGGCATTTAAATTAAAGAACGATCGAGGTCGTTATCTTTATATAGAAAAAACTGAACATCCAATGCAGTTGACTATACCAGATTTATCACCGGCTCAAGCAATTCAATTTGTAGCTCGTAGAACATGGGGAATGGAACCAAATGCAGGTTCTTCTTTTAGATGGTTTGAAAATAAAAGAGGATTCTATTTTGTAAGTGATGAATGGCTTTACGAATATGGAAAATTAAATGGTGGAGCTCAATTTCAATATGGAGCATTTATTTCATTAGACGCTGAAGATGCTATTGAACAGATGACAACATTATCACAATTTGGTAATCCATTAAGAGTTGATACAGGTGCCCAAATACAAGAAGGTGCATATAGAGTAAAAATAATTGAAGTTGATATTTTAAAACAGAATATAACTGATTATTCTCATTCTTATAATTATGTTGATGATTTTTTACCGAAGTTTAGAGATTCTACTGGTAATAAAGCTACTGTAAAGAATGATATACATACAGAAGATTTTATTAAGAAAACATTTACAGATGAAAATGCTAAACGGTTTATGATTATTAGAGATTATAAAGATGATACATCTTCTAAAGATTTTAAATCTGAAACTAACTTTAGAAATTTAGTTGCACAAAGAACATTTTATAGAATGCACTCTTTAGCTACATCAACAGTTGGTGTTACTGATGGAAGGCTTGATGTTTCAGCAGGTGATGTTATTAGAATAGATACATTATCAAAAAATATTTCATCAGATAAAAAACAAAATGCACAAATAAGTGGTAGATTTTTAGTTACATCAGTTGATAATGATGTTGAAAATGGTGAGCTTAAAACAATAATGAGTATGTTTAAGTATGATTGGTCTGACGGTGGTGAAGATGATGGTAAGCGCACAAAGGTGGTTAACCCAGAAGATTTAAAACCTGGTTCAAAAGCCCACAGAGATTACTATAATAAATTTCCGGTAGACTTTTAATATAATATGAATAGGAAAAAATATGTCAGGTAGAGGAATAACAAATCCGATGTTTTTCATCGGAGTCGTGGAAGATATCTTAGACGGAGGTCGAATGGGCCGAGTCAAGGTTCGTGCATTTGGTACGCATGGTACTAAAGGTGAAGTTCCTACTGAAGATTTACCTTGGGCAACTTGTGTTTCTGGTAACTATGATGTCAACCACACTCCACCCCCGCTAAACTCATTTGTTTTTGGAATGTTTTTAGATGGAGCTGATGGTCAACATCCTATGGTATTAGGTTTAATTCCTGGTCAGTATGTAGATAAACGTGACCCAGAAAATGATGGTATCGGTGTTATACCACCGTTTGCAAAAGCATTAATGGCAATGTTTAATTCACCTGCAGATATTGGTGAAGTTCAAAAGAGTAAACTGTCTAGAGCTGAAAACTTAGACAATACTTATATTGGACCAAGAGATGCAAAATCAGTACAAAGACAACACATTGCAGATTCAGATTTAACATGGTCTGAACCACCTCCTGCTTATGCAACAAGATATCCATTTAATAAAGTTATAGAAACAGCCGGTGGTCACAGTATAGAATTAGATGATACACCAGGCGCAGAACGTATTTCAATTAACCATATCTCTGGTGCCTATGTTGAAATAGATGCAATAGGTTCAGTTAAAGAAAGAGCAGAAGGTGATCGCTACGAAATTAATATTGGAACTAAACACGAATCATCAGGTCATTCGGTAGTTACTATTAATGGTAATTCTCATGTCTATGTTAAAGGTAATAAGACAGAAGAGATTATGGGTAACTATAAACGAATTGTTCACGGTGAAAACGAAGTGACTTCTGGTGGTCAATCTTATTATAATGCAGGTGGTCATTTATTCCTTCGTGGTGCATCTACAAAAATTGAAGGTAATGCAGAAAGAGTAACAATATTCGGTAGAAACGAAGTTCAGATTGAAGCAGAACAACAAGTTAATGTGGTATCAAATCATATTAAAAATACAGCAATGATGGCCTTTAGTGCTTACGGTAATAAAGCAGTAAGACTAACAACTCCAGCTGATATGCACTTTGTTGCTTCTAATATTATTAATACAGCGAATGGTTTAATTCCATCGACTCCACTTACAGGTGGTGTTGGTTTACCAGGGTTCTCTATTAATGCTTCTGCAGTACATATTGGCGGATACAGCACAGGTACAGTTCCAGCAGTAATTCCTACTGTTGTTGGTATTAATGGATTAGTTAATGCAACAACTATGAATACTGGAATATTAACAGCAACCACAGGAAATATAACAGGACTTAACTCAGGTATTATTACAGCTAAGGCAGTGAATACTACAGTACTTGCAGCACCTCCACCTATTGCACCACCCGGCACAAGTGGTGGTCCATGTTTACCTGGTCCTGGTCGTATCATGTCACTTCCAACTGTTCCGACTATTCCAACAATACCACCTATTACATTACCTGCAATTAGTATATTTGCACCAAGTCTTGTACCTGGTACAATTTCAGGTATTGCATATCCTAATGGTAATGGAGCAGGATTCTTAGCTACAGTATTAACATCACCATTTAGTGTATTAGGATTTGACGTTAATATATTACCACAAGGTGGATTAGGAATACCTCGTATTCAAATGCCACCACCTGCAAGTCATGGTTGTTCAATTGTACCAGGTGGATATTATTCATTAGGTTATCAATTAGGATTCTGCGAATCTATGGAGAGTGAAGCATAATGGCTAGTAGTTGCGTAGACAGAAGAAGTCAAACATTCCTTAATAATCAAAACTTAGATACAGGACCAACTGTAAAGCTTGATGGTACATATACATCTGCACAAATTGATGTTTTTGCACAAGAGCTTGCTGATAATATTGTAGCAGAAAGTAATAATAATCCAATTAAAAAGATGATTAATAAGTTTGGTAATGGTTTCGGCGAAAGTGTTGATTTTATTAATGGAGCTTTTAGAAATTATAATACAACTGGTTATCCGTCATTAGATAATAGATTTGGTAGAGGTAATGTTTCAAACCTTGAAATGGCTGATTTTATGGAGTCATTTAATTATTCGCCTAATGGATTACAAAACCAAGTACCTGATAAATTACTCGGTGACTTAGAAAAATATTACGCCGGTGATATCTTTGAAAGTATATTAGGTGGTTTCTGTAATAGCATGAATAATCTATTTAATCAGATAGATGCATTTTATGATTTAATTGGTGAAGTCGATGGCCTCATTAATGATATCAATGCAGCATATCAAAAAATATTAATCTTTGCACAAACAGGTAGATACGAAGGCAGAACTCCACTTGAAATAATAGAACAAGAAATTGTTCAAAAATTAATGGAAGAGATACAGAAAAAGATTATCGACTCTGTTATTAAAATATATGAAAAAATAATGGATGCGATTGATAACTTTGATATCGTAGACCAAATTGGAGATTTAGTTGTAGGTATTGACAAAACTCATACAAAGTATATAATGACTCGAAAAGAGCGTATGTGTAATGAGTTAACAGAAGAGCAACAGAAAAAAGTTAAAGATAGATTAAAAGGGTTTATGGATTATGCTTTTAGTTTATTTGAAAATATGGATTTAGCAACTATGCAATTCTTGGTTGCACGTTTCTGTGCACTTGCAAGTAATGTTGAAGCACTTGTTAATGAAATTAAGAATCCATTAGATGATTATGGTAATAGATATCAAAGAGTAATTAAGAGATTACAAGCTATTGGTAACCAAAACACATCTACAGCCATTCGTAATGGTGCAATAAGATTTTCAAGAGAAAAAAGAGAAGGCGACATAAATAGCCTAAATAGTTTATGGAATGAGGGAAATGCGAATAATGTTCCTCAAACAGTCGGTGGTTACGAACGTGTTGATGTAAAACCAATCACCGCACAAGATTACAAAGATTTACCTAAGTGTATGGCTGTAATGAAAGGCAGCGAAATATTTAAATTTGAAGGTGATGTATTTGATGAGAAAGAAGGCGTTGGACTTCCTGCATATACACATATTGATTTAGATGTTAAAGTATATCTTAAAAGATTACAAGCAATTTACGGTAATACAATGGTTATAACAAATGGTTGGGTAAACCAAGAATATAACCAAAAGGTGTTAAAAAAGGAAAATGATAATCCTCACCTTAGTGGACTCGTTATAGATATTAAAAGGGACCCTGCATTTGAATCTGCTTTTAATGATATCCCAGAAGCAGAAAAGGGATTAGGAGCAAACTTTACTGAAGACTGGATTGAATTGTTCGTTAAAAACGCAAAGCAATCTGGATTTTTAGGTGTTGTTATATATGATAACCATATTCATTTAGACATTAGAGAAATAGTAAGATGACAATAAGTGTAAAAACTCCGGTTACTAAAAAGCCGAATTTATATAGCGATTTCCATAAGGATTTGCGCGTTAGTCCTATTTCAAAAGATATTGCTTTATTAAAAGACGAAGACGCAGTTAAACAAAGTATTAAAAATTTAATTTTAACAGACCCAGGTGAGAGATTAATGCAACCCTATGTTGGTGGTGGTATTAAAGGATTATTATTTGAAAATATTACGCCTGGTGTTTTAAAAGTTATCGAAACAAGATGTAGAGATACAATAAACACATTTGAATCTAGAGCAGAATTAATTAATGTTACTGCTTCTAGCACCTATGACGATAACACAGTAAACGTATTCATACAGTTTTATATCAGGAATGTTGACAAACCAATTACTCTTGATTTAATTTTAGAAAGGATAAGATAAGATGGCCAATCCAAAAACTCCAATTACAGAACTCGACTTTGATTCGATAAAAAGTCAGTTAAAAACATATCTGCAAACGCAGACTCAATTTAAAGATTATAACTTTGAAGGTAGTAACATGAGTGCATTACTTGATGTACTATCATTTAATACTTTCCAAAATAATTTTTACACAAACATGACAATGAACGAAATGTTTTTAGACTCGGCCGTCCTTAAAAACTCTATCGTTTCTCATGCAAAAGAATTAAACTATATTCCAAGGTCTCGTAAATCTGCTAAAGCAACAGTTCGTGTTACTATTACAGATGAGAACGCAACAGACAGTACAATTGTTATTCCACAATATTCTACATTTACAGCAAACTATCAAGGTGAGTTATTTACCTTTGTAACGAATCAAACATATGTTGCAAGACGAACTGCACCTAGTGTATATACTGCTGATAGTGTTGACATATTTGAAGGTAGTATGTTAGCATCATTCCAAAGAGAAGGATTTATTGTTGATGGTGACGGAGTACTTCGTGTTCAATTAACAAACGATGAAGTTGATACAGATAGTATTGTTGTCTTTGTTGATGCAGAAGAAACAGAAGACCGTAATGTATTTACTCGTGCTAATACAATATATGGTGTTAAACCAACTGATAAGGTATTTTATTTAGAGCCTTATTTAGATAACAGATATGCAGTTTATTTTGGTAAAAACGAATTTGGTTTACAGCCAGAAGAGTTTGAAGATGTAAGAGTAAGATATAGAATTTGTTCGGGTGAATTACCAAATGGTGCTTCTGCATTTACGGCAAGTTTTATTGAAGGTGCTACTATTGCAGTTACAACTCTTGTAGCAGCATCAGGTGGTTTAGAGCGTGAGAGTATGGAAAGTATTAGATACTTTGCTCCTAAAGCATTAGCAGTACAAGAACGTGCAGTTACGACTAAAGATTACGAAGTATTATTACAACAAGCATTCCCAGAGATTACAGCAGTAAGTGCTTATGGTGGTGAAGAATTAGACCCACCTCAATTTGGTCGTGTTGCAATATCTGTTTATTTAGATTCAGAAACAACACTGATTAGTTCAACACTTGCAAATACTTATATTAATTACTTATCTGAAAAGAGTCCATTAGGTATTGAACCAATCTTTGTTCAAACAAAATTTGTGTATGCTGATGTTATTGCAGATATTGTTTATACTAATAAGAGTACAGAAAAATCAAAAGACGAACTTGAAGCATTAGTAAGAAGCTCAATTAAATCTTATTCAGAAACTACATTAGAAGATTTTAATACAAAATTAAGAGGAAGTAAATTAGCAGCACAGGTTGATGCAGTTGATACAGCAATATTAAGTACTGGGTTAACGATCATGCCAATCATTGATTGGAGTCCTCAGATTAATATTAAAGAAACACCAATATTTAGATTTGAAACAGAATTAGTTAAACCTTATCCATTTAGAGAAGCAACAGGATTTAAAGAATATAAACCTGCTGTTAAGAGTACACCATTTGATATCGAAGGTACTTGTGTTTATTTACAAGATGATGGTTTAGGTAATCTTATGTTTATTGTAGATGACATAACAAATCCATCAGTATTTAAACCTAAAGTAGGAACAATAGATTATACAAAGGGTTTAATTACTTTAAATACAGTTCTCATTGAAGCATTCGATGGAGCATCAGTTAAAATTATGGTAAGACCAAAAGATAGTACTATTAAATCCGCTCAAGGGCGTGTGTTTATAATCAGAGATGAAGATGTACAAGTCAATATGATACTTGATGAAAAACCAATTGCTGGAACGACCGCGTCGTCATCTGCTATTGGCACACTATCAGGTTCAACAAATAGTAGTTATTAATAATAGGAATAATATAAATGGCTGAAGATTATTCGCAGATAGAAAAAAGTATAAGCTTTTTTATTAATCAGCAATTCCCTGCAATCTATCGTGAAGATGGACCAGAACTTGTTCAGCTCGCTCGTGATTATTATAAGTGGATGGAAACAGCAACCAACCAATCTACTTATGTTGCTAGACGTTTTTACGAATATAAAGATATTGATACAACAATTAAAGATTTACTTATCTTTTATAAAAACAAATATTTAGTTGACCTTGAACTTAAAGAATCTATTGTACCATTCCTTGTTAAAAATATATTAGACCTTTATCGCAGAAAAGGTACTAAGGCTGGTATTGAGTTATTCTTTGCAACATTCTATAAAGAATATGATATTGAAATAGTTTATCCTTCTAATAAGATGTTAAAAGCTTCAAACTCTGAATGGAAAGAAGGTAATTTCCTACAGATGCTTCCTAACGATAATTTATTTTTAAGTGATACAACAAGTATTCAATATACTTATGCAAATTTAATTTCTCGTGTTATAACAGGTACTGTTTCTCAAGCAAAAGCTTCTGTATCTAAAATCAATTCAATGTTAATTAACGGTAGATATACTCCTATTATTTACATTGATAATGTTCAAGGTACTTTCTTAAAATACGATAGAATTTATACTAATATTAATGGTGAATCTATAGAGTTCGGTGTTGTCGGTGGTTCTCTTAGTGAATTTATTGTTGATGAAACATTACCAAGATTAGCAAATAAGAAAGTTGGTGATTTAGTTAAAATAGCACCAGATAGTTTTGAAGGTGGTGGCGGTGAAGGTATTGTTACAGATGTAACCGATGCGGTTAATGCAGTTGCTACATATAGGTATGTTGATGGTGGTTACGGTTATACAGTTGCAAATACTAGTTTATTAGTTTCCAACCAAGCAATTAATACAGACCCTTCTAATCAAGTACAATTTGAATTATACGAAAGACTTGTAGATACATCTGGAAACGAAGGTTATGTTTTAGGTCAAAGTGATTATAATATCGGTGTTAAAATGACATCAGGTACATTTGACCATGCAAGACCAATTTCAACTGTAGACAGAAATCCTAATATTAATTTAAGAAATAGTGGCATACAAATTGGTGTATCACCATTTAACGATTCATCACCTGTCCAATTCCCAGCTGTTTTATATCCAGAAGGTACACCACCTGATGCTAATACAGATGTTTATGCTGTTATTTCAGATACAGAAACAGTTAATCTCATTACAGACCCGATTGCTCCTTATTTAAATATTCAACTTAATGCGGCTGATTATGGAGCAATAACTCCTATGTCAGGTAGTGCTTCTCCAGTTGACATTACTACAATTCTTTCAAATGCATTTGATATATCAGGTATAGAAATTGGTAAAATAGATATATTTGAAAATGTTAACCCAGGTTCTAATTATAGCTTTGAAATTTTTGCAAGAGCAAAAGATGATTTAATTACTAAATTTGAAAAACGTGGTCAAGTTGTAAGATTATCGAACTTACAAGATGCTGCATTATTTAATGTTAATGAAAGTATTACTGAAGAAACTACATTAACTACAGCTACTATACTCAGAATAGATGCTGTACAAGGATTACTTTATATCTTACCAAACTCTTGGGAAGGATTTACTGGTATAAATGATATTGTTCGTTCCAACAATGATGTATTTACTGTTTCTGGTGTAAGTACAGATTTCAGCAGTCGCTTCTATGGTGATAATGCAATTATTAATGCTCGTGCAGAATTTGAAACAGGTTATATTAATAAAGTTGCAATCAATAATTCTGGATTCTCTTATGTTGATACTGACACTGGTACATTACGAGACCCTACTGACAATAGTATAGTTTTAGCAAGTGGAACAATACGAGCATTAGAGCAAGGTAAAAATAAAGGTTATTGGAAAGATTATTCATCTCATATTAATGGTTATGTTACTGAGGCTGCAAACAGCGCAGCAATAGATACTTATTATAATTCAGGTATGAGAATACAAGACAGTGATTTCTATCAAGAGTATTCATACCAGATTAAATCAACTCTAGATAAAAGTCAATATGAAAAATTACTAAAAGAAAATGTTCACCTTGCTGGTTCTAAAATGTTTGGTGACTTCATTTACAAATATGGTAATACAGGAAAGACCAAACAAAGATTTATTAGATTCTTTAATGACCAAGGCACAGGCTCACCGCTTGATGTTGCAGACATTACAGATTTAAGAGCATCAGTTACGAACTTCTCAGTAGACAGTACTTATGTTACAGCAGACCATACACCTGGTGGTACAGGTGGTGCAAACTTAAGTGCATCATCTGACCTTACAATTACTAAAAATTGGAGTCAAGGATTCCACGATTATGAAGTAACAATTGGAATGCCTTCAACAGGAAGTGCACCTTATCCAACAGCAATATTATTACATGGTAATGGTGGTAATGGTGCTGCAATGGTAACACAGTTTGGAAGTGAATTACAAGGACATATATTAATTGGTGTACAAGGTTACGCTAACAGTTGGAATATTTCTAACGAAAATAGTAATGGACCTGATATTGAGATGCTTGAAGAACTCATAGCCAATTTAAAACTATTCCAAAATGTCGATGAAACTAAGATTCGTATTATAGGAATAAGTAATGGTGGTGGACTTGCATTGAGAGCAGCAGTAGAAATTGAAGATACTGGTGTTGATGCAATTGCATGTATTATATCACAGACAACGAATGACCAATACAGAAGTGGTCAATTCTATTATCCATCTAATCACGAACAAACAGGTAATGCATATGCAAATGATGGATATGATACATTAGCTACATCATTACCACAAAGAAAGATTTTACAATTAAACGGAAGACTTGATACAACGGTTCCATACAATGGTGGAAACTTTGTAGGACAGACATTCCTCAGTGCACCAAACAGTGCACTTGCATTTGCAAAAACACAAGGATATAATGGTAATTTATTAAGTGGTTCGGCTTATGGGTCGGCAAGTACATTAGTAGATTACGGTAATACAATTTTCTTAAATGATAATGTTGCTCATACAGTATCTACGGATATGTTTAGATTACTTGAAAAGTACTTAGAGAACGATTACGATATATCATACTAGAGATAAATAATAAAATTAAAGATTTTTAAAAGAGGACGCTATGGCCAAGCAAACAATTAATATCGGAGCATCTGCGAATGACGGGACAGGTGACCCGTTACGTAATTCTTTCGATAAAGCAAACGATAACTTCAATGAATTATACCTAGCATTAGGTAGTTCAACATCTGCTACCAATCTATTTGATAGTAATGGTAATTTAGATTTAACAGGTAAACCACATAAAATATCATTCTATTATGATACACTGGTAAGTTTACAAGCACTGAACCCTGGTACTTATCACGGAGCTATCGGCCATGCTCACGATACCGGTTCATTGTACTATGCTCACGGTTCTTGGAGAAGATTACTTGCAGATACTTCTGCTGGTTCAATACAAAATTATACAGACCCTCTTGCTCCTCATGTCTATGCAAATAATGTTACCAACGCAGAAACATCTGATTATGTATTAAAAACAAATGCAGATGGTACTTATACTTGGGTTGAAATGGCTGGTGGTGGAGGCGGTGGTTCATACAATAACGCTGCTGTTGATACTCACTTAAATACTTCAAGCGCAGGTACTAACGAAGTATTACAATGGGATGGTTCTGATTATACATGGGCTGCACTATCAGGTGGTGGAAGTACTCAAAACTTATTTGAAACAATAACAGTAGCAGGTCAATCTAATATAGTTGCAGATAGCGCAACGGACGGATTAACAATTGTTGCTGGTTCTAATATGACCATTACAACAGATGCATCTTCAGATACTATTACTTTTAACGCATCAGGTGGTGGAGGCGGTGGTGGTACTGACCTTAACAGCTTAACCGGTGGAACAATCGATGTAGCAGCAGATAGTATTGGATTTATTGATGCTGGTGATTCTAATAATTCTAAGAAAGATACTATTGTTGATTTTGTTACAGCAATTGCTGGTACTAATGTTACAGCTTCAAACGGAGTATTAAGTGTTGCAGCACCAGGAAATACATATACAGATTCTGATGTTAATACACATTTAAATACATCTAGTGCAAGTTCTAATCAGTTTTTACAATGGAGTGGTTCTGATTTTCAATGGGCTGCAGCAAGTGGTGGAGGCGGAGGTGCTTCAAGAGTACAAGAAGCAGAAACAACTTCGTCAATCGCAAATGGAGCATCAGCTGATGTAGCATATTCAACACTAGGTAAATCATTCGCATTACAAAAAGTTACAGTAAATAAGCAATGTTGGGTAAGGATTTATTCTGATACAGCATCAAGAACTGCAGACGCAGGAAGAACACAAGGAACTGACCCATCAGATGGCTCAGGTGTTATTGCAGAATTTATTGCAACAGCTGGTGGTAATACTGAATTTAAAATCACACCATCTATTATGGGATGGCTTGATGACAGTGAAACTTCAGTTCCAGTAGCAGTACAAAATAATTCTGGAAGTGCAGGAACAGTTACAGTTACTATCGACGTATTAAAACTAGAGAGTTAAAATAAATGAGCAAACGTATTCATAACGTTATATTTCAGCCAGGGACAGATGAAGCAGATTTTCTAGCTAATGAAGCAGCTGGAATGCAAGTTCATTGTAACTTTGATTTATGGGATGGTATGATTGCGATGATGTTGACTGACGAAGAAGCAGAAACATTAAGAGCAAGTTCTAAAGTAATTGAATGTGGACCAGAAAGAGATGTACAAGAATTAGTATCATATCCATCTACTACTCCAAGATACGAAACAAGCAGTGTAACATACAGAACTAAATTTAATCCTAGTGGTAATGGTGCAGAAAATACTGGTTTAAATATGTTTTTTACGAGCGAGTTTAAAACAGCAGATGGTACACAGCCATTTGGTTATTTTCAAGGTACTGAATATCAATTTGATGATACTGTTAAAAGCAATTATCTTGGTGAATATGTAGATATTGTTGCTATTGAAGCAGGGGCTCCATCTGCAGGTAATGCAGGTCACGAAGACCATGTTGATTTTGAAGAATGGGATACTAATAATTCTAAATTCGTTCCTATGGATTGGAGCGATGTTTCTGGTTCAATGTCTTCAGCAAGAAACAATCAAGTAACTAATAATAATACAAACTGGTTCTCATCTCATGCAATTGGTGTACTCAGTGCAGCAGGTGGTAAATATTGTGGTTGGGGTAAAAAAAGTACATTAAGAGTTATGTATTTAGCTGATGGTGTAACAACTGCTTATTATGCAGCATTAAGTTGGCACATTAGTAAACCCGTTAATCCTGCTACAGGAGTTCGTAATGCAACTGTCGTAACAGGAGCATGGGGATTCATAGGAGTTGACCACGAAAGATTCTATAAAATAAATGATATCAGTCAGATTGTAGCATATCAAGCAGATGGTTCATCTGAAACAATCACTCGTAATAATAGTTATAAACCAAAAACTTGGAATATTACAATGACTGCTTCAGGCTCAAGTGCTTATCAAGTAACTGGTGATGATAGAATTTATGCTAAAGCTGCGGGTGATTTACAAGTTAATAATAGAATAATTACTGTAAAACCAGGTGATACTGTAGTTATTAATAATCAAGCATCTGGTGGACATCCATTATATATTAGAAAAAACGGAGTTAATGTTGCAGGAGTAAGTGGTCAAGGAACATCTACAGTTACAGTAACTATGCCAGGAGGCGGAGATGTTTATGATTATGTTTGTGATTTCCACTCTGGAATGACTGCTGAAATTAGAGCTGGTATTAGTAATAATTGGTACGATGACTATAGACCATTTGTAGATAATTTACTTATTCCAAGAGTTATCCAAGACCCTGCAGATAATACTGACAAGTGGATGATTTCCATACCTGACCAAACAAGGTATTCTGCATTTGATACAGTAATGAGTCAATATAATAGTTATAATGGAATTTATGCATTTACAAGTGCAGGTAATAATTCTCATATTGGTGTAAGTCCAACAGACCCAAGATTTAATACATCAATTACTGTTGATGCTGGTTCAACTTATGTTACCAATACAATTACTGCTGAAAGAAATACTTTAACATCTTCAACGCAAGGTTCTCAAACAACTGTATATCCTTTGAGAGCAGAAAATACAGGTGGAGATAATCAGTTTACAATTGCTGCATGTCAACAAGATGATGTAAACAGATTAATGGACGATTATAGTAGTCGTGGACCTCAGATTGATTTTGCTGCTTATGGTGCATTTACATGGACAAGCTATCCTACAGGTACTTATAATGATGGCAAATGGGGATATTTCAGTGGAACAAGTTGTGCAGGCCCGGTTGCAGCTGGATGTGCAACAGTATTTTTAGAGCATTACTTTACTGAGCGAGGAGTATATCCATCCATTGCAAAATTAAAACAGATTATGGTTCAGGCTGCAAAAGAAAATTTAATTGGAGATACAGACTTATCTACAGATGTAGATGACGGAATTGATTTCCAAAATGTTTCAGGTTCTTATCTTCTTGGTTCAGGTTGTGTATATCGACCTCAAGATTTATCATCGAGCAAATTATATGCATCGACTGAAGTAAACAGAATTAAAGATAATAATTATCAGAACGGTGGCGCAGAACTAACAGAATTATATGGAACACCAGCATTAAGAGTACATATCCCTTGGGGAATTAGAATGGGCACCGGTAAATATATTGCCGGTGGTTCAGAACAAACAACAAACGGTAGAAGACCAGTAGAAGGAAGAGCATGGCCTAGGCAAAAGGTTTCTTTTTCATCTTGAAGCTGGTAATAAATAATAAAAAAGAGTTAGAGTCTAACAAATGGCAGAAATATTAAGTAATAGTTTTAAATCAGATGTGACAAGGTTATTCATAGATGACCTTGTGAACAATGATTATTATGTTTTCGTATCTGGTATCGACACTTTCGCACCAGTCGATGCACAAGCCTCTAAAGCTGGATTTTTAGAGCGAACACTTTTTGGTAAAAAAATATTACCTAACGATATTCATTTTATGGTTAAATATTATCCTTGGCAGGTTGGTCAAGTATATGTTGAATATGATGATAATGTAGATTTAACCGATACAAGATTTTATGCAGTAGTTGGTCCTAACGATAATGATACTGGTGATTACCGAGTATTTAAATGTTTAGATAACAACTCTGGTGGAGCAGCATCAACACCACCTAATTACGACCCTACTAATTCAAACCAAATATACATTACAGCTGATGGGTATGTTTGGAAATATATGTATGTTATATCTACATTAGAATTTGATGCTTATAATGCAATTGGTTATGTTCCAATTGTACCAACTCCAAATCCAAATAATCCTTTACCAACAACAAATAGTACTGTATCAAATATTGTTGTAACAAATCCAGACGATAACTTTGGATACGAAGAACATCGAGGTGGTTTAATTCAGAGCCCATTCTCATCTGGTGTACTCATTGTCACACCGTTTACTGAATGGAGTCCAGTCACAAACTTCTTTACTGGACAATTTATTTACACAACTAATCCAACAGACGGTGTATCTCGTTTATTCCAAATTACTTATTATAGCTATAATGAAAATACAGGTAATGCTGAAATACGAGTTGGTGCTGAATTATTAACAGGTGCTCCAACACCAGATACAACTGGAGTATTGAGTAATGCTAACTTTAAGATACTTCCTAGATTAAAAATTACTGGTGATGGTACTGGAGCAGTAGGAATTCCAAATATTGTTAATAATAGAATTACAAGTGTTACAATTTTAGCAGAAGGAAGTAACTATACATCTGCAACTGCAGAAATAGTAGACCCTGGTAAGAATTCATTTTTACCAGAAAATAATACAACAACAGATGTGCGTGCATTAGCAAGACCTCGTTTATCACCCCCAGGTGGTCACGGATTTAATTTAATTGATGAATTAAAATGTAAACACTTTAGTTTTTATGGATATATCACAGCAGAAGACAATACTCAAATTGGTGATGTTAATACTTACGGTGGTGTAGGTATTGTGCGATCACCCGACTTTGATACTGGATTTACTGCTAATGTATTCGACAACAGAATAGCAGTAGTAACAGATGATTATAATAAACTAACAGCAAATAGTACAGTCATACAAGTCAATAGTAGCAATGAAACAACCTTCAGTGGAAAAGTACATGAAGTTGACGAAACAGCAAATACAGTTTATATTGCTGAATACTTAGGACCATTCCCAAATAATGCTGCTACTGGTCAATTACATCAAAATAATACAAACGATGTACCATTAGATTTAACTTTACCATTTAGAAACGAAACGGGCCAGACTATCAATATAAATAATCCGGTAACAACAAACGTTACATTATCAAATTATATGCAAAAGACTGGTGAAGTCTACTTTATGGAGAACTTCTTCCCACTAGCAAGAACCGACCTATCTCGTGAGGAATTTAAGTTTGTACTGGAATTTTAAGGAAATAATATAAATGCCTATTAACACAAATCTCAACCAATCGCCATATTTTGACGATTACGACCAAGATAAACAATTCAATCGAATCTTGTTTAAGCCGGGATTTGCGGTTCAAGCTCGTGAGCTCACACAGTTACAAAGCATTCTGCAAAACCAGATTGAACAATTTGGCGATAACATATTTAAAGAAGGTAGTATTGTTAAAGGTTGTACTTTTAATAACTATGATGATTTAAGATATGTTAAACTTACAACTCCTGCTTCGTTTGTCCCAACTGCATATGAAAGTAGAGTTGTTGTAGAGTCACCTGGTGTAGACGATATTGAAGTTGACTATGTTTATATAATGGTAGGCTCAATCTCTGGATTGCGTGCTCAAATTATTAAAAGTTTTAAAGGTACAAATGCTTCAGCAACTCCAAGTACATTTTGGATTAAGTATTTAAATACCACAGCTAACTATACACAGTTTACAATTAATGAGCCATTTAGTATTGAACTCTTTAAATATAAGCGTGGTACTGAAGCTCCATTAGCAGTAACAAATCCAGTATTTGCCGTTGATGCAAATACAAAAACAGCATCAGGTAGTGATAGAGTAGGTAAAGCATTTGGTATTCAAATGTCACCTGGTATTGTATTCCAAAAAGGTCATTTCATATTTGCAGAAGAACAAACACTCGTTGTTGAAAATTATAGTGATGTTCCTGCTGATAAATCTGTTGGTTTCCAAGTAACAGAAGCACAAATTAATGCATTACAAGACGACAGTTTATACGACAATGCATACGGTTCTAAAAATGAAAACGCACCTGGTGCAGATAGATTAAAACTGACTCCAACATTAGTTATTAAATTACCAACTGAAGCTGCAGAAGATTCTGACTTCTTCTCACTTATTCGTTATCAAAACGGAAACGCAGTTGGACTAAGAGATGTTTCTCAATATAATGTTCTTGGTGAAGAAATGGCTCGAAGAACATACGAAGAGTCAGGTAACTATGTACTAGAACAATTTCCAATTGCTACAGATGACCGTATACCAGAAGGTGAAGTTAATTCACAAGTTCATGCACTTGTTGGTCAAGGCGTAGCATACGTTAAAGGATTCCGTGTTGAAAACTCTGGTGAACAAAGTATTAAAATCGACCAGATTGCAGCAACAGAAATAGTTAACAATCAAAGTATTGGAACACAATATGGTCACTATGTTGACGTGAGTAGTTTCAATGGAAGAATTGATATTGACCATACACCAATTAATTTACAAAATTCAAGTAATGTAACTATCGGTACTGCAATTGCTATTAACCTTACTCCTACAAGACTTTATCTTACTGCTATCCAATTAAGTGGAAGTATTTCAAATTTAGATAGAGTAACAGATGGTAACGGATATATTTCTGTTGGTAATAAATTAAAAGAAGTAAGCAAGAAGCCATTATTATTTGACTCAAGCATATTAGGAACATTTGAGTTGACAGATACATTAGTACCTGTTAGACAAAGAATTGCTGCTACACATTCAGCAGGAGCTATAACTCTTACAGCAAATCCTGGTGAAGATTTTGATTGTCAACAAAACGATATTTTAGTTATTGCTGATAACGGTGTTCAATGGACAGTAAGTGGATTAACAAAAACATTAAATAATTCTCAAATGGATTTCACTATTGACTCTAGTGCAAACTCTAATGTATATGTTTATCATAACAGAAGATTAGTTGGTACAGGTTCAAATGGTATTGATTCATATAATAAAGTTATTCGTGAGCCTTGGGTTAAAACGACATCAGCTCTGATCGCAGACCCAGCTAATACAAGATACAATTTAGGTTTCCCAGATGTATTTGAGATACTTCAAGTTAAAGATAATACTGGACTTGATGTAACAGATAGCTTTAGACTTAAAACAAATCAAAAAGACCAGTACTATGACTTATCATATATGGAATTTATTCCTGGTAGAGTCAAACCAGCTGATGGCGATCTCTTAATTAAGGTTAAGGTATTCGAAGTCTCAGCGTCTACTGGTGAGTACTTTTTCTCAATTAATAGTTACCCCAATACACTCGATAGAAATGACATACCGGTACATGTAAGTGACACAGGGATACTATTTAACCTTAGGGATTGCTTAGACTTTAGACCTCATTGTGACAAAGAAGTTAATGCAGATTATGCTGCAACTGAGAGCAGTGCAAACGCAGGGTCAGCATTACCAAGTGTTGGAGTTACTAAACCAACCTTTGCTAGTTACGGTGTTCCTCTACTTCCAGCAATAGACGAAAGTGCAACAACAGATATTGAATATTATCTCAAGCGTATTGACGCACTTGTTGCTGACTCTTATGGGCAAATTAATTTAATTAAAGGTAAAGAAGCAAGACAACCTGTTCCACCTCAAATTGAAAACGATAAACTTGTTTTAGCAAATATTTCAATACCAAGTTTCCCAGCACTATCAAGTAAAGTTGCTCAAGAAAAACGTGCTCTTGATTATTCAATCAAGGTAACTCCTACTGGTGTTAAGGCATATACAATGAAAGATATGCATGCGCTAGAGCAGAAAATTGATAGTATGGCATATTATATTTCACTTAATCAATTAGAGTCAGATACACAAAACTTATTAGTACTTGATGAAAATGGTTTAAACAGATTTAAAAATGGATTTATTGTAGAACCATTTAATAATTTAAGTCTTGCAAATATTCAAAGCCCAGAATTTAGGGCAGCAGTACCATTCAATCAGAAAATATTAACACCTGAAGTTAAGACATTCCCAATTGATTTAAAATATAAAACAAATACAAGTGGTACAATATTCCCATCACTTACAGATGCAAAAGTTGGTACATTAACTAAGGATAGTAATGTTTTACTTATTACACAGCCTTATGCAACAGACTTTAGAAACTGTGTAAGTAACTTCTTTAAATATGTTGGTGAAGGCGTTATCTCACCACCTTACGATGCTTCTTATGATACAACTACAAACCCAGTAACATTAGAGATTGATTTAGCAACTCCTTTCCAAGAGTTTGTTGATAGTATTCAAAGATTCCTTCCAATGACTGATACACGAATTCAGCAAATTGGATTTGAGCGTGATGGCGGAAGAGCAGGAAGACGAGGAGCTGGAACAGCTACAGACCAAATTACAACAATCATGAGTGAGATTATTGTTAATAATAATACAATCACTGCACCGGTTGGTGACTTTGTATCTAATTTCCAATTCCAGCCATTTATGGCATCTCGTGATATTAAACTCTTTATGAGTGGATTAAGACCTAACACTGCTCATTATTTCTATTTTGACGGTGTTGATGTTAATGCTCATATTATTGAAGGTTCTCCATCTGACACTGTTGATGGAATCGAAAGAGCTGGTGCTAAAGGTGTTACATCAGTAACAACAAATGCTAACGGTAATCTTTATGCTGTATTTAATATTCCTGCTGAAACATTTTATGTTGGTGATAGAGTATTAGAAGTTGCAGACATTGATACATATTCAAGTATTGATTCGGCTTCTACATCGAAAGGATTCGTTACATATCGTGCATATAACTTCAGTGTTGAAAAGACAGCTCTTACAACATCAACTCGACAACCAGACTTTGATGTTAATACAAGAACAACTACAAGAAACGTTACAAGAAGAGTAAGAGGCCGCGACCCAATTGCTCAAACATTCTTTATTAAGAAAGGTATGGGTCAAGGTAGTAACTCAGTATTCTTATCTGAAGTTGATGTATTCTTTAAACGTGTAAGTACTGACAATGGTATTACTTTGCAAGTGCGTGAAGTTATTAATGGTTATCCAACAAACCAAATCGTACCATTCTCTAAAGTATATAAAACTTTCACAGGAACAGCTCAAGCATCTGATGATGCTTCAGTAGCAACAACATTTACATTCAATGCACCAGTTAAACTTGATGTTGAAAAAGAATATGCAGTTGTATTACAACCAGATGCTTCAGACCCAAATTACTTAGTATTCATATCAAAAGTTGGTGGAACAGATTTAACGCCAGGAGCCTCACAGGGTTCAGCAATCGTACAAGACTGGGGTGACGGTGTTCTATTTACTTCAACTAATAACCAAGCATGGTCATCTTACCAAGATGAAGATATGAAGTTCACTTTACGAAGAGCAAACTTTAGTGCTTCAACTGGTACTATGACATTAACTCCAAATAATCCAGAGTTCTTAACTGTTGGTAATATTACTGGTCAATTTAATGTTGGTGAAAAGATTTACCAAGACGACCCAAATGTAACTATTACTGCTAATACAGTTTCAGTAGAAAGTGGTAATACTACAGTTTCAGGTGGAAGTAGCTTGGATAGTTTCTATAGTGCTGGTGATTTCATTAGATTATTTACAGCTGGTGATGCAGTAAATGGATTATATAAAATTGCATCAGTAGATAGTGGAACTCAACTCACACTTGAAAGTGCTTACGGTTTTGCTAATAATGCTTCTATATTCCACAGTCCAGTTACAGTCGGTGAATTAGCTTATTTAGATAAACGTGATGCATCACGAATGCATTTGGAAAATAGTTCTGCAGCATCAACAAGAAAATTTGGGCCTTCTGCTAAACCAATTAGAGGTTTAGATAGTGGAGTCAGTGCTAGCTGTACAACAGTTGATAATATTAATATCAGTTATGTACAACCATTCATTGCTAAAGTTAATGATTCTGTTTCTACAACAACCTTTGACGGAACATTTGTACCAACAGATAATGTTAATATTACATATGACTTACCACTTCAGTTTAATAGCAACAATCACTTTAACGAAAAAGGTGTAGTTCTTTATAGTACATCGAACGACCCAACAGGTTCAAAATCGTTTGACCTTAATGTTAATATGGAAAATGGTGGTAACGCAACATCATCTCCATTTATTGATATGGAAATTTCTAAATTATTAGCTTATCAATATACATTATCAAATACATCTGCAGATACCTCTAAATATATTTCTAAGACTATAGAGTTATCAAGTGACTTAGATGCTGAAGATTTAGAACTGACATTAACAGGTTACAGACCATTAGGTTCTGATATTAAAGTTTATCTTAAAGCTCAAAGCCCATTTGATGGAGCTTCATTCGACACATTAGATTGGACAGAATTAGAGTTATTTGAAGGAGTCGGAGTATTCTCAAATAAGAGTAATATAAAAGATTATAAAGAATACAAATATAAGGTACCAACTACTGCTCAGAATGGCGGTGTTTGGGAATATACTAGCGATAATGGCACATTTACTGAATACAGAAGATTTGCAATACGAATTGATTTACTTTCCAGTGAGATTAGTAATGCACCAACAGTGAAAGATTATCGAGCGATCGCATTGACATAAGGCAATAACTATGAAAAATTTAAAAAGAGATGGAAACAGTGGAGCGGTGTTAAACACAGATGCAGCTGCGCTGAATAAATATAAAGTAGAGCGATCCTATTATAGAAAAGTAGATAAACTACAAGACGATATTTTAGAAATCAAAAGAAGTATAATATCCATTTATGAGCGAATAGAAAAGCTGGAAAATAAGTAATGGCAAAGAATATAAGCAACGTAGAAACAACAGCTACATTCCAACAATGGCTAGATAAAACTAATGCCTATGCTGCTGCATTCAGAACTGATGTAGTTACTACTGGAGCAAGTGATACAGTAGCTCAAGGTAATGCTGAAATTACTGGTAACTTTACAGCTGCTGAATTTTTAGGTAATGTTCGAGCCGATGCTATATCTTCTAAAACAGCTTCAGCTACAATTCAAGTAAATAGCCCATTTAAAGTTAATGGTGCATCACAAACAACTGCTACATTTTCTAACGGAACTGGTGGACAGGTTGAATTTACAAACGGCTCAATTACATGGGATGTTGGTTTAAAAGATGGTGGTGGTAATTTCCTTATTAATACCGGCACAGGTACATCTAAACTAGAGCTATCATCTGCAGGTACATTAACTGCAATTAATATGGTAGCTACAGAAAACGTTACTGCTGTCAAATTTATTGGAGATGGTTCTGAATTAACAGGTGTTGTATCATCAGTAGCTGTTAACGAACTTTCAGATGTTACAATTACTAATGTACAAGATGGTCAGGCATTAAAGTATAGTTCAAGTGCAGGAGCATGGGTTAACGATACTGACTTTGACTCAGGTACTAATGCTGATACACTTGACAATTTAAATAGTACACAGTTTTTAAGAAGTGATGCTAACGACACATATACTGGTGATTTAACAGTTACTGGTGATATAATCCAAACGGGTGACCATACTATCACAGGTTTACTTAGTGTTACTGGTGAGATAAGAGCATCTGGTGATGTTATTACTGCATACAGTGCATCTGATGAAAGATTAAAAGAGAATTTAAAAGTTATTGAACAACCACTAGAAAAAATAAATGAAATTAGTGGTTACACATTTAATTATAAAGATAAACCCCGCGAGACGGTTCCGGGAGTTATCGCACAGGAAGTTGAAAAGGTTCTTCCTAACGTTGTATTTGACCACGAAAGAGATGGTGGCACATATAAAGCCGTTCGCTATGACCAATTAATCCCTCTTTTAATAGAGTCGATTAAAGAATTGAACGAAAAAGTCAATGATTTGCAAAATCAGTTGAATTCGTAATTGGCAATTGGGTACTAACCTAATAAATAATAGAAATTAAAGGGAAAAGTCTAAATGGCAAAAATTTCAGAATTACCTCCTATTACCGGTGCTAATACCAGGCCAGAGGATTTATTTGTAATTGTCAACCTTGTTCAAGGTGATGATGGTACAAGTAACATCACGAGGAAAGAACTGGTTCAAGCTATTCAGTATGAGATTTTTGACCGCATTACAATCACTGGCGGTACAATATCCGGTGTCCAAATGCGAGACTCAACTCTCGATAATGTTCGTATTGACAATTCAGATATTGAAGATACTAATTTTCTCAGAGGAACAATCCGAGATACTGAAATCTTTGATTCCACTGCTAATAACATTACGATTACCTCATCATCATTTACTGATGGTACATTAGCTGATTCAACTGGTACAAATTTAGAAATTGCTAACTCATCATTTACTGATGGCACAATAACAGATTCTACTGGTAACAACGTAGTACTTACAAGTTCTGAACTTAATGATAGTACTGCAAACAATGTCGTAATAACAAATTCCGAGTTTAATGATGGTACTGGAAATAATGTAACATTAACTAACTCAACTATTGATGATTCTACAATCACTGATAGTACTGCTAATAACGTAACAATTACTCAATCATCATTTACTAATGGCACATTAGCAGATAGCACAGCTAATAATATTACCATGAGTTCATCAACGTTTGATGGTGGTCTAATTACAAATTCAGATGGTCGTACTATGACCATCACTACATCATCTTTTGATGATGGTACTGGTTCAAATAACATATTTACAGATACTACTTTATTAAATGGTACTGCAAATAACTTCGTAATTACTTCATCACAGCTTAATGACAGTACTGTTAATAACACAATTATTACTTCATCTGAATTTAATGATGGTACTGGAAATAATGTAGTACTGACTAATTCAACCATTGATGATTCAGTATTTACTGATGGTACAATATCTAATACTGATTTCCAAGGTACAATGCAGAATGTTGTAGCTACTGATATGACAATCAGAAGTTCCTCTGCAGATGGTTTATCTTCAAATAATTCAACGTTTGATAATGGCTCGATGTCAGGGTCAGTATTTGACGGTGGTACAATATCAAACTCTAACCTTGTCGACTTCGACATGGAAATTAATAAAGAGTTTGAAGCACCAATCGACGATGAAGCATTCTTTGCTGTCAAAAACGAGAGAACTGGTGAAACAGAAAAAATCAATTTTGCTCAACTTTACGATGAAGTATCTCGTAAAACACAACAAGCATTAAAAGTTAATGTAGACGCTGCATCTGGTGATGATAAAAATCCAGGTACAATGCTACAACCTGTACAAACATTAGAAAGAGCATTTGAATTATGTTTGGAAAAAGCAGGTGGTGACTTAAACAGAAACGCTATTAACAACGCAGTTCATATCTCAGTTGGACCAGGTACATACTACACTAAAGGTAATCTTATGTTACCTGATGATTGTTCTATTACTTCAACAGCTGGTCAGTATGCTACTGTTATCGAACTACTTCCTGGATACGAAAACAATAATGGTATTCTTGTAGGTTCTGGTTGTTATGCTCAAGGTTTCTCATATCAAAATTTCCAAGTTGATAACTTTGACTTCCCAGAGGGTGGATTCGCGGTTGCTTATCGACCAGGTGCTAAACTATTACGTTCACCTTACTTAAGAGATAGTACTCAGTTATCTAACTTCTTACGACAAGATGTTGAACCACCTTTAAATCCGTATAACTCAAAAGGTACACTTGCTGACCTTGGTAGAGTATTTACATTAGAGGTTGGACTTACTGGTCAATGGGCTCAAGACGATGAGGTTGTATTCTCATCTGGTGCTATTGGTTACCTATCTTGGGACGATTCACAAGACGCATTAAAAGGACAACCTGGTGATATTGCAACATATCGTACGATCAGAGTTCGTAACCTTAAGAATAATAAAGGATTTGCTGTCGGTGATACTGTAACTACTGAATCAGGCGGTGTTGGTGTTGTTGAATCTATCGGATTTGATGACTTCCCGAACAGAGCGGTTGGTAGAGGTGGTGGTTGTGTACTTGCAGACAGAAGAGTACTCGATACAGACTCACTATATACCTACGTATTATGTTTTGGTTTCACACCTCGTACTCAAAACGGTTTAGGTTATGTTGCTAGAGATGGAGCTGGTGTTAACGGTATTGGTTCATTGTCAATCTTCGTTCGTTGTGCATTCTATGCATTGAATGGTGGACAAATGACACTGAACAACTCAGGTACTCAGTTCGGTGACATCTCAATGAGAGCAAAAGGTACTACACAGTTCTTTGCTCCTAAGTCAACTACTGCAACAATTATTGGTAATACAGCCTTTGCTGATACTATTAACGATCGTGCTGATGACATTATTGATGATGTTGTTGAATATCTAACAGCTAATACAGGAAATGGCGGATTAGATTACCAAGGATATGATTCAGAAAAATGTTTAAGAGATTCAGGTATTGTACTTGATGGCACAGGTTATGACATTGCTCTCGATACTAACTATTGGGGAAGACTTGGTGGAATTACATATAGGTCACCAATCAGTTATGTTGTACCAGGTGAACAATTAGTAGAAACAAAAGGTGCACTTGAATATCTAAGAGATAGAACAAAAGAGGTATTTAATGCTGGTAATGTAAAAATTAACGAACGTGTTGAAACATCCTTTAGCGAATTACTCAATGTATTAGAGTATGGCGAAGAGAACATGAATCCAATTATTTGGCAAGATACTACAGTTCCTCAAACTGCAGCACGTAACTTAATACAAGATAACAGAGACCTTATTACTAACGAACTTATTGATTGGATTGAAAACAATGGTGAGTTCTATGCATACGACAGTGCAGCATGCCGAAGAGATGTTTCAGATTATATTCTTCCAGCTGTTAAAAACGATATGTTGTTTGACACAAACTATAACGCGGTTACTGCAGGTAGAGCATATTATATGGCTACTGCAAAAACTGTTATGGAAAATCAAAATAACGAAACAGTAGCTGCATACAAAAGATTAAAAGACCAAACAAACGAATTAATTGATGGCGATTCTTATCTTGCTTCACAAAGATTAGATGATAGCTTTGATAATATATTAGAAATCTTAGAAAACAAAGGAACACAGTTTACTCCTACTGCTGCAACTTATGACCCAGAAACTGGTCTATCAGTTATCACACTCGGCACTAAGAAAGATTTCACTCCTAGTACTGTTAACTATGACCCTGCTACAGGGATTATGACAGCAACTATTGGAAATCACAAACTGACTACTAAAGACCATATTTGGTTTAAACCAGAAGGTCTAACATTTAGTTGTAACACTGGTTCAGGTAACCAAAACCATGCTTCACCTGAAGCACATCACCCTTACTATAACAAACCATGTCCAATTATTAGTGTAACTTCAAACACTATTACAATGAATGTGGGTGTAGGTGGTCCAACTGGTCAACAAGTACATACCTTCGTATCAGCCGTACCAAATGCTTTAACATCAGGTCACGGATTAGGAGTTGGTAGAAAAGTACTTCTAAGAACTGGTGGCTTAGTATTTACATGTGATAGAGATAATAACGCATCACGAACAGGATATCCAAGAGCTTCTGACCCAGCTGCTGGAACACCGATTGAAGTTATTGGTGCAAATGAAACTAAGATTACAGTTAATGTTGGTAAATCAGCAATTATTGACAAACATACATTTGTTGAAGCATTAACAAATTCAGTATCAGTATTAGGTGACGACATTCAATATAGTAATGACGTTCCTGCTAACAACGCTAATGCTAGAAAACAACTTCAGAAGAACAGAGAGTTCTTGCAAGACCTAGTTGAAGGTTATATCAATGATACCTATTTCAGATATGATTCTGATAAGTGTCAACGTGATATTAAATCTTATATTTTACCTGCTGTTGAAAGAGATATTCTAACAGGTTCTAACTATAATGCGATTCAAACTGGTATTGCATATAGAAGTGGTACAACACTTGCAGATAATGTTATCAATGAGCAATTGATAGAAACAACTGGTGCTATTAACGAATTAAAAACACGAGTTAACTTAAACAATACAGAGAGTGGATTCACTGTAACTGATGCAACTTACGACCCAGCTACTGGAGAGTTTACAGCAACAATCGGTACTGGACATGGTCTAGCAATCGGTGATTACATTATGTTAGCCGATAACGGTATAACATTCTCTTGTGATATGGGAAGTGGTCAACAGAATCATACTTCACCACAATCACATCACCCATATTGGCAAACACCTTGCCCAATTACTGGAGTGACTTCAACAACTATTTCTATGAATGTTGGAGATGGTGGAGCTGGACAATATCCACACACCTTCGTATCAGCTGTTGCTAATGCTATTACTCCTGCTAAAGGAGTTGGTTTAAGCTTCACTCCAACAAATGCTTCATACGACCCAACAACTGGAAGATTTGAAGCAACCATTGGTCATCACCATTTAAAAGTTGGAGATTACGTAAGGTTCTTAGCAGGTGGTGTTACATTTAGTTGTGATACAGGAAGTGGAGTTCAAAATGACTCAGTACCTGCTGCCGGACATCCTTATTATAATCACCCTTGCCCAGTTTATTCAGTAACTGCAACATCGATTGTAATGTTTGTTGGAACAGGTGGTACTAATACTCATACATTTGTATCTGCATTAGATAACTCAATTATAGAAATGAGAGCAATTGATGAAAAGGCTTCTGGATTTAGAAGTAACGAAGCATTCGATAAAATTGTTTCTATTGTTAATAGTTCAAATAAAACTTACTCTACAAGTAATGCAACTTATAACCCAGTAACTGGTTTATCTGAACTTACAATTGGTTCTCACGATTTACAAATCGGCGATGAGATAATGATTGCTCCTGATAGTTTAACATTTACTTGTGCAACTGATGGTAATGCAACTCAACATACTTATCCAACTACAACGATTACAAACTTTACGCCTACTGGTGCTACATATGTACCTGAAACTGGTGTATTTACTGCAACGATCGGAGCTCATAAATTACAAATTGGTGATGAAATTGAAATCGCACCAAACAGTATTGTATTTACTTGTGCTCTTGATGGTAACCAAGTACAACATGCTGCGCCAGAGCCACATCACCCATTCTATAAGAAGAAGATTAAATTAACTGCTGTTACTTCAACAGGAATTGAATGTAATGTTGGAGCTGTAGCAAATGGCGGTGGAGTACATACCTTTGTATCTGCAATCACAAATGCTATTCAAGGTGAAAGAAAGCACCCTGCATACAAGAAAGCAGTCATAGTTGCTGCTACTACAAATACTACAATAACATTGAATGTTGGTACATCAACTGATACTTCTGTTCATACATTTGTATCAGCAACTGCAAGTAATGTTAAAACAGCTAAATATATTTCTACATATACACCAAGGACAGCTACTTATGACCCAGCAACTGGAGTCTTCGTAGCAACTATCGGTCAACATAATTTAGAAGCTGGTGATTATGTATCTATCGCACCTGAAAGCGTAGTGTTTACTTGTGCAATGGATGGTAATAGTTACGAACATGCTGTTCCACAAGGACATCACCCATTCTATAAAGTACCAGTAATGATTAACAGTATTACTGCTGATACAATTACAATGAATGTTGGTGCAGGACCTGGTGGAGCTCATACATTTGTTAGTGCTACTGCTAACTGTATTGACTCAGATGCTCTAGTATTTACTGACCCTGCATCTCATGTTAAACAGTACACACCAACAACTTCAACTTATGACCCAGCAACTGGTGTTTCAGTTATTACTATTCCAGGGCATGATTTAACAACTGAAGATTATATTGAGTTTACTCCTTATAGTTTCACTTATACATGTGCTCAAGATGGTAATGCTACTGAACATTCATACCCAAGAAAAGGTGATAGTAACTACAGAACTCCAATGGCGATTACAAACGTTTCTGGAAATGATGTTACTGTTCAACTTGCTGTATCATCTGGTGGATTACATACATTTGTAAGTGTTGAAAAAGATGCTGTATCTAAAGTCACTTATAACTCTCAAGGTCAATATGCTAGAGAGCAATTACAGACTAATAAAGATTACTTAGCTAAGAAAGTATCTAACTACTTAGATTCACAATACTTCGTATTTGATGGAGCAAAATGTTCTAGAGATTCAGGATTCATTCTTGATGCTGTACGAAGAGATATTGCTACAGGTTCTAATTACCATTCAGTATTTACAGGACTTGGATATCAGATTGGAACTAAAGGTTCAAACGAAGTTATTACAGAACAATTAACAGAAACTGTTGCTGCAATTAACTACATGAAAGCAAAAGTTGCTGCTGACCCAAGTGTTACAGGAACTGCATTAACAAGAGCTAATACTGCATTTGATGAAATTATTGACATCATGCAGAATGGTACAGGTAATGCGAATGCTCTCACTTATTCTGATACTGCTGCATTAACTGTTAATCATAAAACTGGTGCAGATGCATTAGTTCTTAACAGATTATTCTTACAAAAAGAAGTTACTGCTTATATTGCTCAAGAGTTCCCAACATTAACTTATAATGTTGCTGACTGTGAAAGAGATACTGGTTATCTTGTTGATGCTATTGTATGGGATGTTAAATACGGCTCGAATGCAGCTGCTATTAACTTCGCAAGACTCTATTATGAAAATGCAATTAGTGTTTTACCACAAGACCAAAAGTTACCAACTGCAAAAACTTGGGAACACATTGCAGAAGTTGCATATAATATCGTAAGAGATGTTGCTGTAACTCCTACAACAGGTAATACTCAAACTCAAGACATATCACTTACTGATGCAGGAATTGAAGTTGGTAATGCTGCAAGAGATGCGGTTAATGTAACAACTCAAATTATTAGAGATGATAGCCTAAACTCTCTACCTAAACTAGACGAAGGTAGTGTTGAAACTGGACTTGAAACTGCAATTAATGCAATCGACGGTTTAACAGAAAATCTACAAGAAAGTGTTATTGACTACTTAAGAGAAGAGCATAACGGACTACCTTATACTAAAGCAGTCTGTGAAAGAGATGTCGGCCTTATGGTTGATGCTATATCTCGTGATATCGAATATGGTGGTAATGAGAATACATTGGAAGTGTTTGATTACTACTTCAGAAGATTCAATTCTCAATCAGCTGATTACGAACAACAACGTTCAGTCAACGTATTACCACTTGAAGTTAAAGGTCAATTTAGAACATTATCCAATTACGAAGATAATGCTAATGTATCTGGTTTAAGAGAAGCGATCAACGTTCTTCCATACGAACAACGTAAACCAACAAAACAAGCATTTACAGTTCTTGCTGATAATGCTGCTGAAATTGTTGCACAAATTGGTAACGGTATTATAGGAACTCAATATACTCCAACTAATGCTACTTATGACCCAGCAACTGGTGTATTTACTGCAACAATTGGTTCTCATAACCTTGTTAAAGGTGACAGTATTTGGTTGAAGCCTGAAGGATTTGTATTCTCTTGTGATATGGGTGGCGGTGTTGCTAACCATACTTCACCTCAAGCTCATCACCCATTCTATAACAAACCAGTAAAAATTACTGCAACAACACCAACTGTTATTACAATGAATGTTGGTGACGGTGGTTCAGGTCAATATCCACATACATTTGTTTCTGCTGATGCAAATTCAATTAGTGATGGCCCTTATCAAATTACTGATGGTACTGCTGCTTCAGTAGCAACAGGTACTGCTGTACATGACCTCATTCAAACTATTGCAGACTTAATTGATGATACTAATATTGAAACATCTCAATTACCAACATTAGTTAAAGCATCGTTTGACCCGAACAGAACATTAGCAAGAAAGAACATACAACGTAACAGAGACTTTATCATTGAAGAAGTACAAGGATATCTCAAAGACAGATATTATGTATTCGATGGTGACAAGTGTAAGCGTGACGTTGGTCTTATTATTGATGCTGTTAAAGCTGATGTATTAACTGGTTCAAACTTCAATGCTGTATTTAACGGACTTGCATATCGAATCGGTACGATCGGAGCTGATGCAGTTATTAACGAACAATTAACAGAAACTGTTTCTGCTATTAAATATGCTAAAGCTCTAGTAGTTGACGGTGTAACAGATGGCACAATGAGAGCAAAGACTGCTGAAGCATTTGATGAAATCATTGACATTATGACTAACGGTGATTCTGCTGCTGATGCAATTTCATATTCTTCCAACGCGGCAAGTTCAACAAGAATTAATGGTAGAGCTCAATTACAAAATAACAAAGCATTCTTACAAGCTGAAATTACTGCTTGGTTAGCTGCTAACAGACCATCACATTCTTATAATGTTGCTAAGTGTGAAAGAGATTTAGGATATTTAATTGATGCTATCTCATTCGACGCTCAACATCGTGGAAACTTTGCAACAATTAATGACGCTAAACTTTACTTTGAAAATGCTGTAAGTGTACTGCCTCTTGACCAAAGAGAACCTACAGCTGCTGCATTTGCACACATTGGTGATTGTGCTGAATTAATTGTACAAGACACAGATATTGCTGGACTCAAATCTTCAGGTAATGCTGAATCACAAGACTTCAGTTCAGGTTCTGCAGGAGCTGGAATCGGACTTGAAGTTGAAGGATTATTTGATATAGTTGCTAACAGTATTACAAATAATACATTACTACTTAATCCTCCAGTTGCATTCCCAACACTTGAAAACTATGATGCTGTCAATCAATCAGCATTTGGTGAAATTGAAGCTGTTAAAGCAACAGTTCAATCTGGTGTACTGAATCACTTATCACAATACTTTGAAGTACTTCCATATAGTGAAGCGAAGTGCAGAAGAGATACTGGATATATTGTTGATGCTGTTGCTCACGATATCCAATACGGTGGTAATGCTGCTACAGTACAAACTGCTGGAATGTATTTTGAAAATGCAGTTAATACTGGATTACAAATCGAACAAAGAATGGGAACAAGAGATGCATTCTTACACATGGCAAAAATCATCGAACACGTTGCTGGTGCTAAAGATATTGAAACAACTCACTTCCCAAGAACAGGAAAATATTACACTGGTGATATCGTAACTAAATACGAATACTGGAACGGAATGCATTCCTATCAAACTGCAGAAGCTCAAGATATGCATGTACATGGAGCGAATCCAAATACTTGTATAGCTGCAAGAAAACTTGTAGAGATTGTTGCTAACGCGGTTGATGATTCTAATGAAATCAGAAATACAATACCTGATCGTATTGATGTTGACCAAACTTGGATGGGCGATAACTTTATCACTGCTAAAGAGATAATGGAAAGTCAATCACAAGTATTAGGTCATGCAGTAATTAGTTACCTATCACATGCACATAACGGACTATCATTTAGAGATGCTAAGTGTAGAAGAGATATTGGATTCTTAATTGATGCAGCATCTCACGATATTAATAATCAAACTAACTTTGCAATGCGTCAAGCTGCAGGAATTTACTTTGAGAATGGATTATCAGTACTACCTATTGATACACGAGTACAGACTGCTGATATTTACCAATTCCTTGGAGATGCAGTTGAACAAGTTGTGCAAGAGATTGCAGTAACTAACGCAGTTAATTACACATTAACTCCACAGAATCTTTCAGGTACAGCTGCTACAGCAACTGAAGGTGCTAGGGTACATGAATTAATTGGATATATCGAAGACGTTATTAGAGCAAATGATGTAGACGAACTACCTGCTCCAGAGTCAACTGGTACTCAAGCTGCTGAATTAGTAACAGCTGCACAAAGTATTGTTGATGAAACTGAAGAGCTTGCATCTGATGTAACACAATTTATTAATAGTAGCTTCAATGTACTTGACTATAACAAAGCGAAGTGCAAAAGAGATACTGGTTACTTACTCGATGCATTCAGCTTCGACTTGAACTTTGGTGGAAACACTGCTTCAAGATGGAACGCTGATTTCTACTTCTGGAACCAAATTTACAGAATACCAGAAGACCAGAGAATACCAACTGCTAAATCATACAGACAGCTTGGTAGAATTTGTAAAGATATTGTATTAGGTGAATATGCAAATCAAGTAGTAATTGGTGAAGTAGCAACTTCAGTTGAAAGCTTGAAAGTTGAAGAATTAGCAAATATCTTCTACAAGACTCAAGTGTTCAATGATACTAAATACTTACCAGTTAAGATTGAGCCAGACTATGCATATTCTCAAGCAGTATTTACCGATGCTCAAGCAGTAATTGGACAAAGAAGAAAATCATTACAGAAAGATACAGTACGCTATGTAAATGCTGCATACGACTTCATTGATATTCCATTAACAAGACGTGATGCAAGAAACTTACTCACAGCAGTTTACAATGACTTTGCTTATGATAAGTTTGACCCAGATGTTGCTGCTCCAACATATTCTGATAATGGTTCACAGAATGCTGTAAGAACATTCACTGCATCATTCTTCAATTATGACGGAACTCATGTATTCCCAGTATTTAATCCAACAAGACAAGGATTGAAATACAAAGGTTCAGTTGAACAGTTATCTGATTTATCATCTATAACAGGAATGAAGCCAAACTGGGCATACATTGTTGCTACTGATTACTCTACTAACTTCTACGCTGGTAATATATACTATTGGGATAATAATATTTCTGATTGGGTACTAGATGGTGCAAATAATACTGACCTTCTCGATGCTTTCGTAGGAAGCTGGAACAGAATGAGAGATTATATTGTTAATAATCTATCTCCAAACTCAGAACATAGCTTGATGGTAGAAGGTTTATTTAACGACTGTCTGATAGACAATGTTCTTAGACCACAAACATTAATATTTGGAGCATTGGTTGAATCTATTGCTCACCAGTTTAACGGTGCTTCGGCAGGTGTTAACAGAAATGCATTACCTCTGAACTTTAGAAACTTAGGTTCTGCAATATCAGCTATTGCTTCTGTCCTAAATGAGGATGGTGGTAGAATTAGATGGTCGGGTGCTGACGAATTGAATAACCAGTACTTCGCAAGAGGATTACGTATTAATGGTCGAACAGGACGAATTGAAGGTAGACCATTTACATCATCTGTAAGAAAACTTGCAAGAAGAGCTTCGAACTCAAGAGCATCATTATAAAAGAAATAGGATAAAGAAAAATGCCAATAACAACAATTACAACTACCCAGGCACCTGACGCAAAACCAGTTGCCGTTAACAAGGTCGTTTCTACCAACTGGCAAGTTCTTATTGAAGTTCCTCAATACGAGGTTCCAGAACTAGTATTTGGTGGGTCGACAACAGTTGAACCAGGTGTTGGTGAAGTTATTTCACCATTAATTTTATGTAATACAACAGCTAATACTGTTAACATTGATGTTAGAACACATCGTGAAGATATTAATGCTGAATTTTACATATTAAGAAATATGCCAGTACCAGGTTATCAAACAACAGCCATACCTCTTAATGGACAGTTTTTAAAGAGTGGTGATACACTAGAAATTTTAGCTGATGCTGATTTAGCAATACATAGTACATTATCATTCACATTAGGTCAATCAGAAGAAGATGACGTTGTTTAATTGCCGATAAATATATTAATAATGATACACGGAGAATAACTTAAATGTCCCAATTTGGAACAATCACAGGAAAGAGCATGTTAATAGGGTTCGGTAATCCGCAACCATTTCCTATTACACTCGATGTTGTCGCCTACGAAGGTGCAGTCGTATATGCTGATAATAATAAAGTTTATTATTCCAACGGTACTAACTGGATAGAGATTGGAGCGGGACCCCAAGGTATTCAAGGTGCAACTGGTACTCAAGGCTTACAAGGTCTACAAGGTGACTACGGACCCGGTTTTACAATTATTGGTTCTGTTGCAGATGTTGACTCTGGTGGTGACCCACAAGCTACATTAAACGGAGCATTTGGTTCTGCTAATATCGGTGATGGTGTTATTGATGAAGCTGACGATGAACTTTGGATTTATGTTGGTTCAAGTACTTGGGTAAATATTGGTAACTTTAGAGGCGTTCAAGGTTTTACTGGTATTCAAGGTACTCAAGGTGTTCAAGGTACTTTAGGTAATGAAGGTATTCAAGGTGAACGAGGATTCCGTGGTATTCAAGGTCCTAAAGGTATTCAAGGTACACAGGGTGTTCAAGGTGATTTAGGTATTCAAGGTATCCAAGGCCGAAGAGGACCACAAGGTGTTCAAGGCATACAGGGTGATTTGGGTATTCAAGGTTTACAAGGTCGTGAAGGTCCTCAAGGAATTCAAGGCATAACTGGTATCCAAGGCGATACTGGTATTCAAGGTTTACAAGGCTATAACGGTGATGATTCTGGTCACGTTGTAGAATTTAGAATTGCAGAAGATATAACAGAAGTTGACCCAGGTACAGGTAACTTAATTCTTAACAGCTCGAATAGTCCAACAGATGATTACTCGGGTGTTACTAAAATGTGGATTGATGATGAAGCATTTTACAGTGTAAACTTAGAAGGTTTATACACACTTATTTCTCAGTCGACTGGTGCCAACAGAGGATTTATGAAAATCACTCTACGTGGTGGCCCAGACCATTACATGATTTTCTCAATCCAAGATGCTGTTGACCAAACAGGTTATTGGGAATTTGATTTAACGTTCGTATCAGGTACTGGTCAACGTGGTGACTTCATTTTAGAGAATACTCCAAGCGCAGGTATTACAACAGTATTACCAGTTACAGTTGCATTTAGTTTATCAGGCGATAAAGGTATACAAGGTACTCAAGGCTTACTTGGTATTCAAGGAACTCAAGGAGTTCAAGGCCTTCAAGGGCGTATAGGTCCACAGGGAGTTCAAGGCATAACCGGTAGTCAAGGCGTTCAAGGCCTCCAAGGGTTATTAGGGCCTCAAGGTACTCAAGGGCCACAAGGACTACAAGGTATCCAAGGACCTCAAGGATTACAAGGAAATACTGGTGATTTTGGTGGTATTTCATACAATTACGATTATAGTAATGATACAACAGATGCTGACCCAGGTTCTGGTAACTTACGATTCAGCTCAACAAATTTCACATCAGCAAACTTAAAACTTTATATTGACGACGAAGATAACGGTGCAGTCAATGTAATGGACGGACTTCTTACTGAACTTGATGCACTTACAGGTTCTCCAAAAGGTTACGTTAGGTTTATTGATGCAACAGATTATACAAGACAATTCCTAGCTCGCATTGACTTAATTACAGATAGTACTGGTTATTGGGAACTTGGAGTTACAAGACTTAACGGTGCAACAGCATTTACAGATGGTGATAATTTAAGAGTAACATTCTCAAGAAACGGTGATAGAGGTTTACAGGGATTCCAGGGAACTCAAGGTACACAAGGTTTACAAGGAAGTATAGGACCTCAAGGCGTTCAAGGAATGCAAGGTACTACTGGTATTCAAGGTACTCAAGGTGTTCAAGGTATACAGGGTGAAGCAATTCAAGGTAGTCAAGGTACCCAAGGGATAACAGGTTCTCAGGGAACTCAGGGTATTCAAGGATTACAGGGTGGTACTGGTGGACAAGGTACTCAAGGTGTTCAAGGCACTACTGGTATCCAAGGCTTACAGGGTATACAAGGTGAACAAGGACAATATGGTGGATTAACATTCCCATGGAACTTCGTTAATAACACACTTGGTGGTACTGACCCTGGCTCAAACAATTTCAAATTCAATAATGCTAACCCAACACTTGCTACATTAATTACAATTGATGACACTCCTACTGATCAGTTCTCTCAACAAGTAGATGGTTTATTCGATTTTATTGCTAATCAACCTGGCGCAGTTTTAGGTTATCTAAAAATACAAGAAGGTAACTATGAAGATGGTGCTGGCCCAGCTGGTCACCATTGGTTAATATACGAAATTACTGGTTGGACATGGAACGGCGCTAGTAAAACTTACGGTTACTGGGATGTTAATTATGTTGACGGTAACGTTACTAACTGGCAGACTTCTGTTAACGCGATTCACGGGCCAACTACTCTAATTACATTTGTTCCTCGTGGTCCTGGTGGAATTCAAGGTGCACAAGGTACACAGGGTTTACAAGGGTTACAAGGTTTAACAGGTGCTGGTACACAAGGTGTTCAAGGCCCTCAAGGTACTTTAGGTTTACAAGGAACAACAGGTTCCTTCGGTGGTGTAACGTTTGATTATACTTTCGACTCAAGTGTAGCTAATGGTGACCCAGGAACTGGTAAGTTAAGAATTAACAATGCCACATTATCATCTGGTACTGCAATGTACATTGATAATCGTGACGATAACTTTATTGATATCTCTACATTCTTAGCAACCATTGATGATTCTACATCTCCTATTAAAGGTCACTTCAAGATTACGAAGGTTGGTTCACCTGAGATATTCCACTTATATACAATAACTTCAGCAACTCCAATTGGTGGTTATTTCAACGTAGCATGTGCTCATGTTGATGGTAACGGTACATTATCAAATTTAGATGATATTACAATTACATTTGCAAGAACAGGTGATGCTGGTGCAACAGGTGCTACTGGACCACAAGGTATTCAAGGCGTACAAGGTGTTCAAGGTAACGTCGGATTACAAGGTACTACTGGAGCTGGAGCTCAAGGCGCAACAGGTAATGTTGGACCACAAGGTACTCAAGGTGTTCAAGGTACTGTTGGTGCAACTGGTGCAGGTATTCAAGGCCTCCAAGGTATACAAGGTATTCAAGGTGATTTAGGATTCCAAGGACTACAAGGTACAAGCGGTACTGGTTCTCAAGGTATACAAGGTAATGACGGAGGCGGTGGTACTCAGGGAACTCAAGGCTTACAAGGTCTTACCGGTGCTGGTGCTCAAGGTTTACAAGGTACTCAAGGTGTTCAAGGAACAACCGGTGTTGGTAATGACGGCTTACAAGGTTTACAAGGTGAATTAGGTTTCCAAGGTGTTCAAGGTCTGCAAGGTATTGCTGGAACTGGTGGACAAGGTGGACAAGGTACACAAGGTATACAAGGTGTTCAAGGCGGAGACGGACCACAAGGTTTACAAGGTGCTGATGGTGGCGAAGGTCAACCAGGCGGACCTGGTGCCCAGGGTGGAGCTGGACCACAAGGTGTTCAAGGATTCCAAGGTTTCCAAGGCCCAGGCGGTGTTGGTTCAGATGGATTCCAAGGACCACAAGGTTTACAAGGTATTCAAGGTCTACAAGGTTTACTCGGTTCTCAAGGACCTGGTGGAACTGGACCTCAAGGTACTCAAGGTATTCAAGGTGAGATTGGAGATGGTGCACAAGGTGTTCAAGGTGACTTAGGTTTACAAGGTATTCAAGGTAACCAAGGTACATCAGGTTTAACTGGACTTGGTGTACAGGGTCTCCAAGGTATCCAAGGCGACTTAGGATTCCAAGGTGTCCAAGGTATTACAGCTCAAGGTGAATCTGGTCCTCCAGGTCCACAAGGTATTCAAGGTTTATTAGGAGCTGGTTCTGCCGGTCCTCAAGGCCCACAAGGTGACTTAGGTATTCAAGGGCCAGAAGGTCCTCAAGGTTTCCAAGGCTTAACTGGTGCAACAAGTGCACAGGGTGCTGTAGGTATTCAAGGTAACCAAGGTTTACAAGGTAATGACGGAGGCGGTGGTTTCCAGGGTGCTCAAGGTGATATTGGTGTACAAGGACCTCAAGGTTTAGACGGTGGTTCAGGTGGTGAAGGTATTCAAGGGCCAGAAGGTCCTCAAGGTTCAACAGGTTTCCAAGGTGGTATTGGACCCGCTCAGCCAGGTGTTCAAGGTCCCTCAGGTATTCAAGGTGATATTGGTACTGTAGGTGGACAAGGACCCGCAGGACCTCAAGGTATTGCAGGTTCAGAAGTAGGGCCACAGGGTGCTACTGGTTTCCAAGGCCCAGTAGGTACAGGTGCACAGGGTACGGCTGGTTCATTAGGACCTCAAGGTGTTGCAGGATTACAAGGACTAACTGGTAATGCTGGTGCTCAAGGTCCAGCTGGAGACGATGGTGCTCAAGGTGCTGCAGGAAGTAGCTCAGGATTGGATGTTCCATCTATTCACACTTCTGGATTGCAGGGAACTGCAATGTTTATCACCATGGTACAAGGTGGTTCAGGCGTTAGACCTCTATATGGTACAACAACTCCTAACCCAGGCGGTGACCAAAACTTCTTCTATACAGCTAATGACGACGAATTAACATTAGAAAATATTAAGATTGATGGTTCTGCTACACTTAATGGTGCAACAATTACTTCTTGGCCAACAGGTGGAAGTACTCAAAACTTATTTGAAACTATCGCGGTATCAGGTCAATCTAATATTGTAGCTGACGGTACAACTGATACGTTGACATTTGCAGCTGGTTCAAACATGACCATCACAACAAATGCTTCAACTGATACTGTTACATTTAATGCTTCAACATCGGGTGGTACTCAGAACGTATTCGACAAGATTGCAGTATCGGGTCAAACCACAGTTGCTGCAGATTCTGCTACTGATACACTTACATTTATTGCTGGTACTAACGTAACAATTACTACTGATGCTACAACTGATAGTATTACTATTAATTCTACTGGTGGCGGTGGTGGTGGAGGTCTTGCTAATGTTGTTGAAGATACTACTCCTCAGTTAGGTGGTAACTTAGACGGACAAGCATTTAATATTACAACAACTGGTGATATTACAGCTGCTAACTTTAACTCGACATCTGATGAATCTCTTAAAACAAATGTAGAAACAATTGAAAATGCATTGACTAAAGTTATTAACCTACGTGGTGTTGACTTTAACTGGGTCGAAAATAGTCAACCTGGTACTGGTGTAATTGCACAAGAAATTGAACAAGTTCTTCCTCATGTTGTAACTGAAAATGATGATGGCATCAAACATGTTCAATACGGAAACATCGTAGGTACATTAATTGAAGCGATCAAGGAACAACAATTACAAATAGAAGAACTTAAAGAATTAGCACATCCACCAAGAGGTTTAATGGAACTTGACGGTGCACCTGAGTTGATTGATTTAATTACTGATATTAATGCGAGACTAGACAAGCTAGAGGGTTAAATGATAACCTGGACTAAGGGCTCGTTTAAAGGTCGAATTAATGGCCAGTTAGATGAAATGAGACAATCTGTTACTACGTTGTTAGAATATGATAGTATCAATACATTTTACAAGAATGGTGGTTATAAACCTGCTGTAGAAACATATATGAGAGCTCAGTTTAGAAGTGCTCGTATGAGAAGTCTAGATGATATCAGTTGGAGAACGATGGCCAATACTGATAGCTACTTTGATATTTATGGCACAGAAGTTAAAACGTTTCAACAACTATTTCGTAATTTACAGAGAAAACAAGAAAGAAAAAATATTTCTAGTATAGTTGAATCTTTTATAGGTCAAGGAGCTAGTTATGATTTTAACGGTAGAGTTGAATGTCCTATTGTTGTAAGACTTAATTTCAGCGGTGGAATAATGGAAGATAATAGATTTAAAGGTCCTTATTATCTCATTGGTGGAAACACAAGGTTAACTGTTGCTAAAATATTAGGCATACGGCCCAAGGTTATTGAAATATCATTGGACTGGTAAGAAATAGAATAAATAATACAATGGCAAGATAAATTTTTTAAGGTATAGTATCTCCATGGCATCAAGAGCAAACATATACATAGACAAAGGAACTGACTTCAGAACAGCTATCGAGTTGTTTAATGATGAAGGTGCAGAATATTCTGACGCAGTAATCAATGTTTATAACTTTTATTCAAGTATACGAAAAGTTTACTCTAGTACTAGTGTCGCGGACTTTACAATCGAAAAAGCCAACAACGACATCACTCTAGTTCTGACAGACCAGCAAACAGATTTGCTGAAACCTGGTAAATATCAATACGATGTAATCATGCAAAAACAAACAGGAGAGTTGTCCAAAATAGTTGAAGGCTTAGCAATTGTAGTCGATACTATTACGGAGGTTGCGTGAGCATAAAGGTCAAGGTTCGCTCTGGCCGTAGTATTAAGGCGGTCCCGAAGGAAGGCTCTACTACTAGTATTGTAGCACCAGCAGAAAGAAAACCCCAAATTGTTCCAGATTCCGTTGTACTCGGAATTGATACTATTGGTGAATACGTTGTATCAATAGCAAATACTGATGGTATTGTAGTATCACAAACTGTTTTTGACCAAGGAGCAAATGTTGTTATTGGTCATGCTGACACTTCAAGCGCTGTCAGTACTACAAACTCAAATTTATCTTATCCCAAAAATATCTCAATTGATACGTTTGGTCATGTTACAGATTTTGAAAATGTAAGTCTTAATTCTTTAAACTTCAATGCAAATTCTACAACAATTTCAACCAACGATATTACTCTTGGTACAACTTCTCTTACATTAGGTGAACAGACTTTAGAAATCGAAGGTCTTACTAATCTTACTATAACCGACACATTCACTGCTGCAAACGGTGCATTTTTACAAGGTATTGATGTTACTGGTCAAGCAGAAGTTGGTTCATTAAACGTCGAAGATTTAACACCAGGTCGTATTGTATACGCTGGAGCTGATGGAGAATTAATTGATTCTGCCGGAATGACTTTCGACGGAACAAGTATTATTGCTACAGGCGGTGTATTCTTAGACAATATGTCCGTTCCAGGGCAAGCATCATTAGGTAGTGTTAATATTATTGATTTGACTCCTGGTCGAATCATGTATGCTGGTGCAAATGGTGAATTAATTGATACTGCTAATCTTACGTTTGACGGTGTTTCTATTACAGCAACAGGTGGTGTATTCTTAGATATATTAAGAGTACCTGGTCAAACAGAACTTGGTAGTGTTAATGTTACCGACTTAAGTAGCGGCAGAATAGTTACTGCTGGTTTAGATGGTGAATTAGTTGATAGTAATAAGTTAACTTTCGATGGCTCATCTTTATATGTAGATGGCCATGCTGATATCACTGGTAATATCACTATTGGTGGTAACATTATCATCGGTGATTCTCCAGTTGATTCTATTAACGTTGTTGCAGACTTTACATCTGATATTATACCAGACTCATCTGGCTTATATAGTTTAGGTTCAATCAATAAGAATTGGTTCCGAGTATTTACTCCAGCAATTAAGAGTGATACTGGTGTTGTTTCTATTGATGAAACAGGTGCATTTGTTTTACCTGTTGGTTCAACCGCTGATCGCCCTTCTAATAACGAAGTTGGTATGGTTCGTTATAATAGTTCTGATGAACGATTTGAAGGTTATGACGGTGTCGGTTGGTCAGAATTAGCTGGTTCAGTAAAAGACGTTGACAAAGATACCTTAATTACCGCTGAAGATTCTCCAGGTTCAGACAATGACCAACTCAAATTTAAGACAGCCGGTGTTGAAAGATTAGTTGTTGAAGCTGACGGTGATTTTAACTTTAAAAATAATTCAGTACGAATTGACGGAACAGACGGAAAATTTGTTGCTAATAATGGCGTATACATTAATGACTTACAACAACTGGGTGGTATTGTATATACTGGACCAGATGGTCATATACGAAATGAAGCCAACCTTGCATGGGATGGTACCAATTTAACAATCCTTGGTGGTATTACAGTTGATGGTGACTTTAGTACATCAGGTGGTTTATCAGGTGACAGCTTATCAGTAGGTAACCTCGAAGCGAACACAATGATGTTCGTAACCGATACTGGTGCGTTATCTTCAAATAATAATATCCAATTTGACGGTTCGCATATGAATGTGAATGCAACTTCTGCATTCCTCAAAGCGCCTACAATTGAAACAGTTACACAAAATCAAGTCTTTGTAGCTGGAGCCAATGGAGCATTACAAGGTAGTTCTGGTTTAACATACGATGGTACAAACCTCGAAGTTCTTGGTGGATTACTCATTGGTGATGACTCAGTATTTGGTGGCACACAAGTTACCGTACCAAGTGTTAATGTTTTAGATTTAACATCAGGTAGAGTTGTATTCGCTGGAACAGATGGCGAATTAACTGATAGTAATGATTTGACATGGGATGGTTCTACATTCTATGTTGATGGTAACGGAGAATTTACAGGTGATGTAACTATCGCTGGTAATTTAACTCTTGGTGACCAAGTACAAGACACAATTAATGTTGTTGCTGACTTTACAAGTAATCTAATTCCAAAAGACGACGCGACTTATAATCTAGGTGCTACTGGTTCTAATTGGAATACTTTACATATACGAACCCTTGACAGTGATACTGAAGTAGTCACAGTAGATGCAACTGGAGCGTTTACAGTACCTGTTGGTACAACAGCAGAACGACCAACTCCTCTTGCTGCTGGTATGGTTCGATTCAATAATACTGATGGAGTATTTGAAGGATATAGCGGAGCAGCATGGGCATCACTTGGTGGTGTTAAAGACGTCGACCAAGATACCTTTATTGAAGCAGAGTCAAGCCCTGGTGCAGATAATGACGAATTAAACTTCGTTACAGCTGGAACTTCAAGATTTAAACTTGGAGCAACTGGTTCTATTACAACAGCAGCTGCAACTAATCTTACTTTAGACTTAGGAACAGGTGGTGCATTTGATGTAGGTACTGCACAGATTATCGGTGTTGCTGACCCAACTGCAAATTCTCATGCTGTCAATTATAACTATTTAGAAAATGGCGGTTTTGCTAGAACATTCACTGTTACTAAAGCTGCTAATACTTACAATTTAGATTTACTTCAAGATAATAATAGAGCTGCAATTGAGATTGGTACTGCTCTTACTATTGAAACATACGACAGTGGAAACAATGTTGTACAAATTGGATTAGACCCAGTATGGCAATCGTTTGTAGGTTTAAGAGAAGCTGGTGTTGAAGGCACGGTTCCAAACTTTGAGTTTGACGTTTATGGTCGTGTTCGTTCTCTTATCAATATTCCACTATCTGTATCTTCCAACGCGGTTGTTGATTTCGTTCCATCTATTTACGGTGTTCTTGAAGACGCTGTTAGAAATGGTAATTACGAACGTGGTATTACGGTTACATCTAATAATGCAATACAAAAATTAGATTTTGTTACTAATTCGTTTGATATTGACTTAACAGGTGCTGTAGCTGGTAATGGTAGAGTAATAAGCAACTCAAATGTTTCAATTAATACAACTTTAGATTTAGCTCCTTTAGATGTTCGATACCTTAATGTTCAAGGTGGAGATACAGCAAATGGTGCATTAGGTGCCACAAGGTTCCAAGATAAAGAAGATATAAATTATTTTGTTGAACCAGCTGCAACTTCAAGATTAGCTGATTTACATGTAGGTTATAATAAACCAAGTACTACTCTTACATTTGGTACTGGTGCATCAAATATGTACATGTATGCTCAAGGGACCAAACTTGGTTTCTTAAGTAGCTCATTTAACTTCGGTACCTATTTTAATACAGTAAATAATAGTTGGTATGCTGAAGATGGTTCCATGTTCTCAAGGAACTTTATTGATAGTCAAGATGTTAACTATCTACTGAATCCTGCTGGATATAATTCTCGTATTAAAGGATTGAATGTTGATGGTGAAATAATTATTGGTAGTAATCTATCATTTAGTAATAATACTATCAGTAACACTAGTGGAGATATTACAATTACCTCTAATGGTAATTTGATTGTCGATAACAATATTATAACACAATTAGCTGACCCTGTCAACCCCCAAGATGCAATTAATAAGAGGTTTTTACAATCAGAGTTAGATAGTTTAACAACAGGTGGTATTCAGATTGCTGCTGAGACTGGAACTGTAGATACAGTTGCTCTTGGTGAAACAATTACCTTTGCTGCTGGTGAAGGAATAGATACAACTGTTGCAAATAATCAAATAACAATTGCTGGTGAATTGGCGAGTGACTCCAATATTGGTGTTGCTTCGTTTAACATAGCAAACTTTACAGTTACGAGTGGTGATGTAGCCCTCACAACACTTGATGGAGGAACCTTTTAATATCGCCTAAATAGGCTTATATGATATAAAGGACATACATATGTCGACGTTAATTAAGTTAAAAAGAAGTGCCGTAGCAGGTCGTATTCCGACTACCTCTAATTTAGAGTTAGGCGAATTAGCGATCAACACAGCTGACGGTAAAATCTATATTAAACAAGATGTTGGTGGAGTTGAATCCATCGTTGAGTTTAGTGCAGACCCTAATGATTTACTAACCTTAATTAAAACTGTCGATGGAGCTGGTTCAGGCTTAGATGCCGACCTGCTGGACGGGATTGACTCTCTCCAATTCTTAAGGTCAGATGAAGATGACACATTTGACGGAAACTTAGTTGTCACTGGTAATCTTACCGTGTCTGGTAATACCACATATGTTAATACTGAGACTATTCAGTTATCAGATAACATTATTACTCTTAATGCTAATTTTGATGGAGCAACTGCAACTGAAGATGCAGGTATTGAAGTTGAAAGAGGTGACGAATCTAATGTTGTATTACAATGGAATGAAACAAATAACTACTGGGAAATTGCTTCAGGTGGTACAATCGGACGTATCATTACAACTGGAGATGCAGGTTCAGGTAATGGATTTGACGCTGACCAATTAGACGGCCAAGAAGGTACGTATTATTTAGATTTTACAAATACTACTAATAAGCCCGACCCACAAATCGACGTCAATTTAACAGGGAAGACGACCGGGTCAGGGACGACCACTTTAACAGATTTAGGTAATGGAACAATTAATATTACCACTGAACTTGCAAATACAGCAGTAACAGCAGGTTCATACGGTTCAGCTTCTCAAATTCCAACATTTACTGTCGATGAAGACGGCCGATTAACTGCAGCCGCTGATGTAGCAGTCGCAGGTGTTTCAGATACCACATGGTATACTGCAAATAATACTTTTGAAATTTCAACTGTTGATGGTAGTACTTTCTTAGAAGAAATAAGTCAATTCTCAGATATTACAGTTAATGGCGATATTACAGTTACTGGTACTGTTGATGGCCGTGATATATTAGCAGATGGTACTAAATTAGATAATATTGAATCTGGTGCAACAAGTGATATGACAGCTGCAGAAATACTTGCAGAGTTAATTACTGTTGATGGTACAGGTACAAATCTTGACGCAGATTTATTAGATGGACAAGAAGGTACTTATTATTTAGATTACGATAATTTTACAAACACACCATACATTTTAAGCAATACAGAAATTGTTCAAATCATTTTAAATAATGATGGTGAATTCTCTGGTATAGATGCTGATTTGCTTGATGGAGCAAATAGTGATTTCTACCTTGACTTTACAAATGCTACAAACAAACCAGACCCAGAATTAACATTAAGTGGAGATGTTACTGGTTCAGCTACATTCACAGATTTAGGAAACGCTACACTTACTGCTGATATTGCAGCTTCGGGCGTAACTGCTGGTGCTTATGGTGGTGGTACTTCAATACCAATTATTACAGTTGGAGCTGATGGACGTTTAACATCTGTTACTACCGCAGCTGTTGCTGGACTTTCAAATACTGAATGGTATTCTGCAAATAATACTTTCCAAATTAATACCGGTGATGGTACCTCATTTAATACTATTATATCAGACTTTGATGTAAATGTCAACTTTGGTGCAGGTATTGATGTTACTGGAGATATTACAGTTACCGGTAATGTTGATGGTCGTGATGTTTCAGTAGATGGTGCAAAACTTGATGGTATAGAAGCAGGAGCAACGGGAGACCAATCAGCACTACAAATATTAACATTAGTTAAAACAGTTGATGGTACAACTTCTGGTCTTGATGCAGATTTATTAGATGGACAAGAAGGTACTCATTATTTAGATTTTGGAAACTTTACAAATATACCAGACCCACAAATTGATGTCACATTATCTGGTAAAGTTACAGGAACAGGCTCAACAACTCTTACTGATTTAGGTAATGGCTCAATTAGTATTGCAGCAGAACTTGCAAATACTGCAGTTACTCCAGGAACTTATGGTAGTGCTTCGGCAACTCCAACTATTGTAGTTGATGAAGATGGTCGTATTACTTCAGCTTCAGAAAATTCTATTAGAGGTATTGCAGACCTTACATGGCATAATGCAAATACAACACTGAACTTAGAAGCAGGTGATGGTACTCACTTCCTTGCAAATATACATGAGTTTGGTGAACTTGATATCACTGGTAACATTACGATATCAGGTACAGTAGATGGCAGAGACGTTTCTGTAGATGGTGCTAAATTAGATAACATTGAAGCAGGTGCTACTGCTGATATGACAGCAGCAGAAATATTAACTGAAATTAAAACAGTCGATGGAATCGGGTCAGGATTAGATGCCGATTTACTTGATGGTCAACATGCTTCTGAAATTATTTCAGCTGCAACATCAGGAGCTGCTGCAAACGTATTTGACTCTGTCATTACACTCGATGCAGGAAATGCAATTGATGGCGGCGGAACATTTACTCTTAATCAACAAGCTAACACAACAATAACATTTAACCACGAAGATACAAGTTCGGCAACAAGCCAACTTGGTACTGGTGGTAGTGTAATACAAGAAGTTGTAATAGATACTTTTGGTCATGTTACTGGCCTGAGTCAAGTCGACCTTGATGGTCGTTTTTATACCGAGACTGAACTAGATGCCGGTCAGCTCGATAGCAGATATTATACCGAAACTGAACTTGACTCGGGCCAACTTGATTCCCGTTATTATACGGAAACAGAATTAGACGCTGGACAATTAGACAATAGATATTATACAGAAACAGAATTAGATGCTGGTCAATTAGATAATCGTTATTATACTGAGACAGAATCTGACTCAATCTTTGTTCCACAGACTCGAACAGTAACAGCAAGTGATGGAGTTACTGGAGGTGGAGCATTAAGTAGTGATATAGTAATAAGTCACGCTGATACAAGTAGTGTTGCAAATACTGGTACATTAGACTTAGTTAATGCTGAAGTTATTGAGAGTATGAACTTTGATAAATTCGGCCATGTGGTTGGGTTTACTACTGGTAACCTTCAAGTATTAACCATCGCAATTGCTGATGCAAGATATGTAAATGTTACTGGTGATGTAATGACCGGTGATTTGACTGTTCCTAATTTATCAGCAAATAATGTTTTACTTGATGAGATTGATTATACTTCTGGTGAGTCCTCAACAAGTTTCCCATTCCCTACAACAATATTTGAATTTAGTGATTCAGATTATAACAGTGCTGAATTAATTATTACAGCAACTGACGGAAGTAATAGACATATAACAAAATTATTAATAGTACACGATGGCTCAACTGCATATGCAACTGAGTTTGGTAGTATATTTACAAACGCAAGTTTAGCAGAATATGACGTTGACATGCAATCAGGTAACGTCGTACTAAATGCAACTGCAGCAAGTTCCAATGCAACAACATATAAAATAGCTGCAACGTTGATTAGAGATTAGAATAAATAAAGGTAAGACAAACAAAATGTTAATACGCCAATCTGGGGAGAGTGAACCGAATGGCCAATGATAAGAAATTTATAGTCAAGAACGGCCTCTTGACGCCCGAAAATGCTGTTATCGGTTCAAATACTGATACCGGCGAAAAACTTCAAGTTACTGGAGATACAGTTCTTACGCAATCTACTGCGGGAACTCCTACGCTTAAAGTTACCAACTCAGGTGGCAATAGTGCTATCATTGGTCAATTTGAAGGTGACTCATCTGCCCTTCAAGTCAAAAATTTAACAACTGGTGATTATCAGTTAGTTAATACAGGTCAAAATAACGGTATTATTTTCTATAATGATACTGGTGGTATTTCAATTCAATATAACGGTGGCGATCGACTAGTACTATCAAATACTGGTAACGAATTCACTGGTTTATCCAATACAACAATTGATGGTAATAGAATCCTTACAACTGCTGATGAAGGCGCAGGTAATGGATTAGATGCAGATACTGTTGACGGTTTAGAAGCTGCACAATTTGTTAGAGCAGATGTCGATGACATTATGGCTGGTAGTTATACCATTCAAAACAACTTGACAATTTCAGGTGACCTTACAGTTTCAGGTAATACAACAACTGTAAATACTGAAGAGATTCTTCTTGCAGATAATATTATCACAATCAATAGTAATTACACAGGAAGTACTCCAACAGAAGATGGTGGTATTGAAGTTGAACGTGGTACTTTATCTAATGCAAAAGTTATTTGGAATGAAACATCAGACTATTGGCAACTAGAAGTTAATGGTTCAGTACTTGGTCGTATTATTACTACAGCTGACGAAGGTTCAGGTAACGGATTTGATGCCGATACAGTAGATGGTTTAGAAGCTGCACAATTTTTAAGAAGTGATGCAGATGATACTGCTACTGGTAATATTACAATAGAAGGTGACCTTACACTTGGTGATAATGCTGGTCCCGCACAAATATTCTTTGATGGTAATGGAGTTAATCGTACTCTATATTCAGCAGCAGGTGAAATTGGATTCTTAAATACTTCTGCTAACTGGGCTATGAAGTCTGATGCTGATGGTGACCTTGAAGTTGAAAGAGATGTTGAAGCAGGTCGTGATGTAACAGCAGACCGAAATATAGTTGCAGAAGATGATATCACATCTACAACAGGTGACATTACAGCAACTGCTGGTGATATTGAAGCAACAGTAGGTAATGTTGAAGCTGGTACTGATGTTAGAGCAGGACAAGATGTCGATGCTGATAGAAATGTTATTGCAAGTGTTGACCTCAGAGCTGATACTGGTAATATTACAGCCCTTCAAGGTAATATTGTAGCTACACTTGGTAATGTTGCTGCATTAAGTGGTGATGTTCAAGGTGAAAGATTTATTGATGTCGATGACCCTACTTATTACCTCAATCCACATTCAATTTCGCATCTTGCTACAATAGATATAGATGGTCAAATTAGGCACCATTTAGATACTAATACATTAATAGATTTTAACACAGACCAAATAAAAATACAAACAGGTGGTGCTGATAGATTAGACATTAATAATTCCAGAGTATTAGCTGGTGTTGATGTATATGCTCCTAACCTTTTTGTTAATGATGCAATTATTCATAATAACGATGTTGATACTAAGATTGTATTTGCTACTGATGATATTAGTTTACAAACCGGTGGTGCTGAAAGATTAGGTATTGATAATGACGGAGTTGATATTACTGGTGACCTTGATGTTACTGGTGATGGTGACTTTGGTGGAGATATATCAGGTGGTGATGGTACCTTTACTGGTGATGTAACTGGTGCAAAATTCATTGATGCTGATGATAATACATACTATGCAGACCCTAATGCAACTTCAGTAATGAACACTATTGGAATTAATGATTACATTTTCCATAACGGTGATACAGATACAAAATTCGGATTTAATGCTGCTGATAATTTTCAGTTATTTACAGCTAATGTTCAAAGATTAGAAATCAATGGAACATATTTAACATCATCTGTCGATGGTATTTTCCCTAACTTATATGCAGGAATATATTACGATAGTAGTAATGCTACTTATTACGGAGATTTTGCAAGTACATCTCGTGTAAATAATATTAGTTTAGTCGGTCAGATTATTCACGATGGTGATACTAATACATACATAGAATTCCACAATGCTGACCAATTTAGAGTTGTAACTGGTGGTGCTGAAAGACTTGAAGTTAATAATACATACGTATTAGCAAATAACCAAATGCGATCGCCTATCTATTACGATAGTAACGATACTGCTTATTACGGTAACTTTGCCGGTGATTCTCAAATGCAAGAAGTGCATATTGATGATTGGATAAGACACCGTGGTGACACAAATACTTATCTTGGATTCCCAGCTGCCGATACTATTGAACTAACAACTGGCGGTGGAATCAGAGGAACAATAACAAATTCAAATGCAACATTTAATTCTGATGTATTAGCAGACAGATTTGTTGATAGACAAGACAATTCTTATTATGTCAATCCTGCAGATGCTACATTATCTGCAACATTAAATGGTAGTGTTCGTATTGCCAATGTTGCTAACTCAACTCGTTATAGTGATAGTTCGGGTACAGGTGGTATTGTTTTAGCAGGTCACCAAGACATAGCAACAAATCAAAGTACAACATTAGCGATCAGTGGTCAATACAGTTCTGGCGCTTACGCTCTAATGTACCTTAACAGAATTGATGCTAATATAAATCCATTTAACGCAGGTAACAGATACATTGAATTTAGAGCTGATGGGGGTGGTACTACTCCTGCAGCATTTAGAGGTGATTCATCTGGTAATTTCTATCTAACACCTCAAAACAGCCAAAACATCGGATTTTGGACAAGTGGTGGTAATGAAGTAGCAGTTGCTCTTGATGATGGTAACTTCGTTGTTGGTGGTTCTTCAGTATCTTATACCTCAATGGATAATACTCCATTAGTTGGTAGTATAACAAATAGCAAACTACATGTTAATGGTGGTATTCAACTTAATGGTAATGATGATGCTATTGTATTTGGTCGTAGTACTTCAACATTCCTTAAAGACGAAGAACTAGGATTTGGTTGGGGTGGTGGTATCTATATGTTAGATGCTACATATCTAAGAATTAGAAATAACAAAACACTTTATTCAACTGGTTTCGCTGACTTTGACAGATTCCGTTCATATCAGAACACAGCTTATTATGTAGACCCAGACGGTGATTCACAAATGAACACTGTTGATATTGATGATTATGTAAGACATCGTGGTGACACAAATACTTACATGGGATTCAATGCCGACGACCAAATTCAATTTGTAACAAATGCAAGTAATAGATTTCAGATTACAAATAGTACAGTAAGAGCAAGAAACAAATTTGAAGTTTACGGCTCAGGTATAGAATTACAAAAACAAAGTAATGGTGGCGGTGTCGGTATTACAATTACTGACCAGAACAGCGGAGAGCTTCCAGGATTAAGTGGATTACAACAAGCTTCAATGAAAGTTTGGCATGCTGATGGCGCAGTTACTACAGGTGCTAATCTTGGTGTTGTATGGGAATCTTCAGAACCTACAACACATTACGTATTCAGTACAAATAATAATGCGGCAGGTGGTGATATTATACCAAGAGTTACTAATACAGGTAACTTAGGTTTATCTACTTATCGTTGGAGTGCAATATATGCTCAAGCTGGTAATTTCTCAGGAGATGTTACTGGTAACAATGCTTACTTTGCTCGTTACTATGATTCAAATGATAATGCTTATTATGCTGACCCTAATGGTACATCGATATTTAGAGGATTAACATTAAACAATCCTTCTGGCGATACAGTACTTCGATTTGGTCCAGGTCTACCTGCTAATGACGATGCTCATATTGAGTGGAAAGGAACAAACAACGCAGGTTACTTAAGATTTTCAACTGCTGATGATAGTGATGCTGGTTCTAATGAACACATGGAATTTGGTGATTACGCCGGAACTGGAAGAGGTGGTGCATTCTTCCGTTGGGCAAGAATGCAAAGAGCATATTTCCAACACGATTCATCAGTACGTTCACCAATATTTTATGCAAGTGATAATACAGCATATTATGTTGACCCGAATGGCGACTCACAATTAAATACAATTGATATTGATGATTATATTCGCCATCGTGGTGATACAAATACTTACATCGGTTTTGCTGCTAATGATACATTTAGAGTATGGACTGGTGGAACACAAAGAGTTAACATCGATAATGACTCTGCAGACTTCCAAGGAAATGTTTACGCTCCTCGTTACTATGATTCTAATTCAACAGCTCGTTGGATTGAACCAGGCGGCGGTGGTGTATTACAAGGCAACTTCGAGTTTGCTTCAGATTCAACAGCTACAGGTTATTCAACAGCTGGTATCGAGTTAAGAGAAAGTAATTTCACAGGAACGGCAGCAGCAACTCCTCCTCATCTTGGATTCCATTGGGGTGGTGTTGTAGCATCGAACATTGCTATTGAATCAGATGGTACGATCGCAATAAGAAATAACCCAGGAACTGGTTACGAGAAATTTAAAGCTTCACAAGTTACTGCTGATATTTACTACGATGCAAATAACACTGGCTACTATGGAGATTTTGCTTCTACTTCAAGAATGAATAGAATCGACTGGAATGACAGTAGAGCTCTCAGCGGTGGTATTTCTTATTATTATACAGCAGCTGGAAACCTTCGTGGTTATATTCAAGCAACAGATACAAATGACGCACACTTTATTATAGCAACATCAGGTGGTGAAGATATTTCATTCAGAGATGGTGGTCTTGGTGGTGATTGGAATGCAATCATTCGAGGTGATGGCCAAACACTGTTTAGAAGTAGAATTGACACACCTATCATGTACGATAGAGATAATACTGGATATTATTCAGACCCTGCAAGTACTTCAAGATTAAATCGAATACATGGTAATGCAAGAGGCGATAATACCAATATTGGTACTATTAATACTACAAACCAACAAAATGATTGGCAGAATCTAGTTGATACATCTGGTAAATTTACTGTTACTCAATACAATAACATTTCTGGATTTACAAACTCACCAGCTAGTGTATATACTTACGGTTCTGTATTAAGTACAAGAACAGATAACCATTCATTCCAGTTATATTCAGCGCATACTGGAGACCTTGCATATAAAACACAATGGAATAACGATAACTATTCAGGTTGGTTAACTCCAGTTGTATATGGAAGAAATAGCGGTTCTGCTTCAGGCAAGAATATTTACTTTAATATTGCTTACGATTCTGATAATACTGGATATTATGTAGACCCACATAGTAATACAAGACTGAATACTGTTCAGGCTTTAAGATACTACATGAACCACGGAACAACATATTACATGGACGAAGCGTCTGGTAATTATGGTTCTGTTGAGGTTGGCGGCCGCCGTAACAGTTGGGCTGGTTACTCTATTGAAGGTAACTATGTCTTTATGGCTACTACCACTGAAATGGGTATCTATAATGACATTGATAATGAATGGATGTTATATGGGCAAAGGAATGCGGGACTTGACCTTTATTATAATGGAGTTAAACAAGCTGAAACAGAAAACGGTTACTTCCTCGCAACTAACCAAATGCGTGCTCCAATCTTCTATGATTCACAAAATACTTCTTATTACCTAAATCCTGCAGCTGGAAATACATCACAAGCTCTTAGGATTAATGGTCGTATCTATCGTGATGGATTTGATACATCAGGTAACGGTGATACAAACAAGGTAATAGAAGCACAAGATTATTCACATTGGATTTGGAACACCGCCGGTAATTGGGGTACATTCTGGGCAGGTAATAACAACGCTGCGTATCAACACTTCGGTTCAAGTAATCCTAATGAATATGTATTCGTAGGTTCAGGTAATACAAGAGCAAGTATCGACCTTGATAATGGTAATGCTTACTTCCAAGGCGAAGTATCCGCTTCAAATTATAACCTTAACGGTGGTAACGAGAATATATCTCTTAACCCAACATATAGCCGTGGTGCTCTTGATGAAACAATATTCGATGGTACTAAGTACTTTGAGAAACGTGTTATCAAGGTTATGCAAGGTAGTGAAAACGCTACAACAGCTACAACATCTGAGTTTGTTAAATCTTCAGATGCACCAGGCGCATCATCTTACGTATTAAGAACATCTGCATATAGAAACTTCTATTCTGATTATATTGAAGTTGAACCTGGTGAAGAAGTATTTGGTGAAATACATCAGAAAACAATTTCAGGCTCAGGTGGTCGACTTTATTATGGTATTGAGAGATTCGATAAAGATAAGAGACCAATTGCAGGTAACACAGGTACTACTTACTTTGTTGTAGGTGGTTCAATACCTACCCAAACAACTTGGCAAACATATAGAAATCATCATACTATTCCAACATCTCATACTCCATATAATGGTTCAGATGGTGGCGGTGTAAGATATGTTAGATTAAGAATTCTATACAACTATCCAAGTGGTGGAGCATTAAGAGAGTTTACAGCTCCTGTATTAAGAAGAACTAATCAATTTGGCCATGTTAGAACTGATTACGATGTATTTGCTAATAGATTCTACTCTGCACAAAACACAAGTTATTATATTGACCCAGACAATACGTCACTTATTAATGATTTGACTGCTGACCGTATTGATATGAATATCATATACGACAGAGGAAATACTGGTTATTACTTAGACCCAGATGCAACTTCGCAAATACGTCGATTAAAAGTAAATACAACTGGTAGTAGTTCAGCTCTACGAGCGCTGACTATTAAAGACCAAGGTACAGGAGAACTCAACTTTGGGTCTTATCCTGCTTCTTGGACATCTGCGCTGCAAATCCAAAATAACAGTAACACTGATATGATTTGGATCTCACCATTAGATGACGGTTATAGTGGCCGCTTCCGTATGGCAGGTGCAGGTTTAGATTTTTATACAGATGGCGCAGTTAATAATACTGGTACACACTCTCTGTTTGTAGGAAGTGGTTATGCCCAAGGTATAAATTCACTTAGAGCTCCAATATTCTACGATAGTAACGATACAAACTATTATGTGAATCCAAATAGTGATTCCGTATTGCATAACGTTAATGTTAGAAATTATGGTTTAAGATTAGAACGTAATTATACTCACAATGGTATATGGTTCAATGGTGGAACTGACCAGAACCACGTTCTTTGGAATCACTACTATGGTGGTCCTGCAGGTCGAGGCGGTGCAGGTTCAGGTGGATTTGATGGTATACTTTGGAATACATATGCTGGTATAAGATTACGTGGTGGTTCTGCCGGTGCTTATAATCTTGCTCGATTCTCAACTAGCAGCGGTGGTAATACTAATACTCACTTTGTACAACTTTATGCAAATAACGTTGAGCAACTAGGTACTCGTGGCAGTTATGGTTATGCTCCTAACCAGATGCGATCACCTATCTATTATGATACCAATACTGCATACTTTGGAAACTTCGACGGGGAATCATCACTCAATACATTAAGAACTGCAGGTAGAGTTGTAATTG
>Ga0209666_1000144_pt1 | contig 56759 bp, 90 predicted proteins | sample SaaInlV_125m_DNA_FD_184679 | JGI IMG/M metagenome (GOLD analysis project Ga0209666, IMG submission 184679) | Marine microbial communities from expanding oxygen minimum zones in the Saanich Inlet - Saanich Inlet SI037_S3LV_10m_DNA (SPAdes)... | ecosystem: Environmental > Aquatic > Marine >...
TCACGTGAAAAAAAATAAAAAGGGTGGGTCCCGCCCACAAGCACTTACCACGAGCCGCGACATTTTGCGCGTTGATCTTTGTCCTATAATATGTAGGACGCTAAACTTTTTGTAGAAATTTAAAACTTGACATCATGCCCACGGCACACGGTTCTGCATTACCACTCACAAGATCACGGATCTTGGACCCTTCATAAAGTTTTATGTCTGTCTGACAGAGGCCCTTGGCCATGATGAAACTGTTGTGCGGGTGCTTGATATGGAAGCCAATTTGGTGTGGAGAGAAGCGAATTTTTTTAGCTTGGTTTAGTTTTAATTCTATAGTGAAAAAGTGACCAGAAGTATTATAAACCAATAGATCAGGAGTCCCATGTGCAGCACTATTTTCCAAGCGTGTAAATGATAATTCGCAATTATTTTTAATGTTGAACGCCTTAATTTCATGCCAAAATTTAGTCTCTCCCTTAATCATTTTTTAGGCTAAGTGAGTCGCTTTCTGGCTAATCAATTTTTTTGATTACTTCACCCATATTCCACTTCGAAGAATACAAAGTCATGACCAATCTGTGAGTCTCACGTACACCAAGTATTTTGTTTTCCATTAATTTAATGTCCTTGATGTCGTAGTATTTCCCGTCTGGTAAACACACTTGTACTCTTGCCTCCTGTGCTACTGGCGATTTCATAAACTTGTCTAGGGCCTGTCTTAATAGCTTTCCTGATACCATCACTTGAACATATACCAAAAATAATTTATAATGCAAGCATGGGAGTTCCAAAAAGACTTACAGAGAAACAAATTAAATTTGCAAATTTAATAGTAGCAGAAGAAGGTCGAAAGACTGGTTCTGAATGTGCTATTGAAGCAGGTTATGATCCGAACTCAGCTTATGTATCCGCAAGTAAATTACAGAATCCATCTTTGTATCCATTGGTAACTCAATATATTGGAAGACTGAGAGCAGAAAAATTAAAAAAATATGATATTACTTACGAAAAGCATATAGCAGAATTAGGTAAAATTAGAGATGAAGCTAGAGAGAGTAAAGCCTGGAGTGCTGCAGGTAATATGGAAATAGCTAGAGGTAAAGCTGCGGGATTTCAAAACAATACTAACTTACATCTACATAAAAACTTAGATAACATTGATGAATCAGAGTTGGACAAAGAATTAGAAAAAGCATTAAAAACTTTCAAACCTATTATAGATGCGGATGCAGAAGTAATTGAAGAAACTAAAGATTAATCTTCTCTAACTTCTTAATACAGCCTGTTGGAAATACATTACGATCCGAAAAAGACTCGAAGTGACTATCATAAGACGCAAAGGTTTTAAGATTCTTTTTATCTTTTGAAAAGATATACGCATGAGTTATCATCTCCGCAGGTTTCATCTCATTGAACTCATTGATATCAGCATGGCCCGCGTCACCCAAAATATCCAACCAGGTTATCTTATAAAAGTAATATCTTTTTTTATTTATAAGGACTGATTTATATTTGGATTTTTTCTTTATCATAACCCTATATAGCACCTATAGGTTTTTTCTCTAGGCACATTTTTTTTCAAAAACTTTTTCTTACGCGCGCGTACGGGTTTGCTAAAAGTGTTGGTATAAGCCAATTATTGTAAATTGTAACAGCTGTAACACCATTGTAACAGCGTTTTGTTACAAAAATATCGTCTATAAGTGTTGGTATATGCGAATAATAGCATTTTAAAAACGATTGTAGGCATTGTAACAGGGTTTTGAAAAAAAAAAAAATAAAAAAATTTCTCTGGCAAAAAAAGTCTATAGGGAGAAACTTGCCTTATTGTGAACATAATTGTTGTAAATACGTAACAAATTGTGGCTTTTTAGCCACAATCTATGCAATAACCCTTTAAACTAGGGCTTTCATTTTTGTACAGGTAGTTGTTACAATTCTTTGCCTTACAAATTGTAGTGCCTTTTAAGTCTTTGTTACCAAATATTTCATCAAAATTTTTTCGGTACAAATCGTTGGATGGCCTTGATTGGCCATCCCATTTTTCTTTTTTCATTAGTGCAGCCTCCTTCTGTATTCATCTATATCTGAAAAGTCTGGACTTGCTAAGAATTTAGCCAATGTTTGGAACTCATCCATGGTCATTTTATCAATATCCATAGAGGGTATTCTTTTGGTCATCTCTTTCTTAGCCTGTTTCCATTCATAATCAGTAAATGTATCTAATAACTCACGCATGTCTTTCATCATACCTCCTTACTTTTCCCTGGTCCAAGTAGCATTCATCACTTCTCTCGCTTACCCACTGCTTAATCTCATTACGGTAGTCTTCAGCAGTTAACTCACCATTCAAGATCTTAGCCATATCTTTTAACAAATACTCGATTGTTTTTTTATCCAGTAATGTGGGCTTAGTGTATACGTCGTAGTAACAATCACCAATTGCTTGATGATCTAATTTAAAGTTATTTTTCATATTTATTCCTTTCATATAATATCCTATATAACGTTACATACCGGCTCTGTCAACTACTTCTTGAAATTCTTTTTTCTGCTTGTAATATTGTGCTACTTTCTTCCACCATTCGTTCGCGTAATGTCTGAATTCTTCGCCTTCTACGGGAAACTCTTGAAACAATAAATCTTTACTACACATTAGAATGATTCCAAACTGGATATTAGTGCCATATATTTGGTTGTGAGCAATTGCATATCCTGCAAGTTGTAAATAATAGTCCTCGATCCATTCTTTTCGTTTCGGCTTATTTGTTTGTTTAAAATCTATGATGGCTTCTTTACCCTCGTACATTCCAACACCATCGGTTGCACCTGCGTACATCTCAGGGTAAAATAAAACACACTCAGTAGCCCATAACTCATCGAGTCTACCTTTTAATCCCTGGTCCGCGATTATCTGTGCCATCTTCGTTGCATGTCTTCCTTCAGGCGTTAGATCCACGATAGGTTTATCTAACATATACCCTTCAAGAACCGAGTGCATAAGGGTCCCTCTCGCTGCAGCAGTCTCAGTAATTTTTTTAGCCTCGGCTTCACCAACTCTATCTCTCCATCTTTGTAAAGATTGTTTCTTCTCTTCTCCTTGACAAGCAGATAATATACTCGTTACACTTGGCAGCTTCTCTTCTCCTACCAGGTAATGTCTTTTACCATCAATAATTTTCCGAGTCGAAGTCGGGTAGTAAAACTTTTTATTTATTTTAATCATTTTTTAATTCCTTTTCTACCCGTATAAAATTTCTCCAATCATCCGGGGTACTATTTTTTTTTCTATCATTACAACCAAAACAACAAAAGACTATATTATTGTTTTGATAAGTTAGTCTTGGATCTAATCGGTCGATACTAAAGTTAGTATGATTTTGTGGTCCACGACCTTGATAACCTTTACCCCTAGTTCCCATTTTAGTTACAAACGTAAATGGCTGCTCACAATATCTACAAAGTCTACCATCTGAATCTGGAAATTTTTCTTTCATAAGAATAATATGATTCATATACAATCTCCAAAACTCTTTCTTGTCCATAGACTTATCAGCTATGTGGCCACCATACTTTCTTGCACTAGGTTTAAATCTTCTCGCAATAGAAAGTGTTACAAATCCACGTTCCGTGTTTGCATATTCAAAATCTTTTTGTATTCTTCTAGCGTCAGTTTTTCTAGGATCTTTGGGATCTTTGTATGCCATTATATTTTTTTCTCCAGGCAGATTTTATTTTGTCCTTGATCCAAGATATCAAAGTCATAATACTTTAATATGTCTCTAATCAGCTGCATATTATATTTAGGATAATCATCAAAGATGTAACGAGTCTTAGGTGCTGCACGATTCGCAAACCAAATAGACTCCGTAATTACATCACGAGTCATGTGTGGACCATCAAAGTGAACTAAAGCAAATCTTGAGTCCTGGTGAGCCCTGTCATTCATAAACTTAGTATCGGTATCATTATACAAAGTAAATTTGCCCGCGTTTCTATACTTATAAAAATCATTTAGCATAGTGTCTCTCATTTGATCTGTATAATCGCAAGTATATTTACCCGTGTCATCGTAGTGTTGATACTCAAGATTACCATATGGATCTATTCCAATGTGAATGTAATTATTTTTTACATTGTCCATAATAATTTTAGATCCCATACCTTCACGTACACCTATCTCAACCGATGCGAAACCATCACAATCAAAGTCCTTGGTCCACTGTTCTAGTAGGCTGTATTCTGTGCTATCTCCTTTAATCATGTAATCTTTCCAACATATCTTTGTGCACTTCACATTCAGGTAGTTTTACTTTAAAGTTATTGTCGTTCGAAGATACACCTTTTGGACTTATATAAATAGATCCTCCATCTGCTTCTGTAATTTTAAAATATACATAAGCCTCTTCATCATGATGACTCATCATACAAACTTTTATTTCATCATCTAAATCAAAACGACCTTGTTCTAATATTTTTTTTAATAATTTTCTTGGTGTCATTATTTCTCCTCCACAATTATAAACTCATAATGTAAAGCATGTTTATTTCTTCCTTTAAAAATTAAATCTAAACCTTTTTTACACTCTTTTGCTTCATTTAAATTATCAAACTTAAATGGCTCATCACCTAAATCATTACACTCAATTACAGATTCACTGAAATAAGTATAAGGTGATTTTACTGTTAAACCTTCTGTGTCTGATGTAAATTTTTCTAGTATGTAATATGTGCTCATTAATTCTCCTTTATATATAGTTTAGATCGAAGCGATCTTACCTCTTCGATCAGTTTTTGATTATAGTTGTGTAGTTTCTCGTTCCTAAACTCTAAAATTTCTATTTGTTTAGTAAGATCATTAGGGCCCCGGTCATCGACCGGAGTCCCTTGCTTTTTTAATAACTCTAATTTTTCTGTTAGTTTATTGTATTCAATTATGTCTGCCTCACTCATCATACGCCGAACTTCATCAACTCATTAAACTTTTTAAGTTCATGCTCCGATATGTCTTGCAGACCTTTGGTTCGGTTATAAATCTCACGGGCTTTTAATAAGTTATTACTGTTTTCTTTTTCATAACCCTTAGCCTTGTTTTGACTTATAACCTCCAAATGCTCGTCTCTAAGTTCCGTCACGATGCTTGTTTAACCTCGTCAGTTAACACTAATGGTTTACTTGTAAAGTCAAAAGCATCATCGGTACTAATCAAAATTTGAATAGTATTACCCGAGTCTTTTGCCTCTAACATTTCTGCCGCTACTTTAAACTTCATAGCATCTTCAAATGTCTCTGCTTCTTTAATCACCGTCACATAATCATTTGAATGTGAAAAGTGTATTCTTTTTACTACTGTGTATTTCATACTTTCTCCTGTATTGGTTGGTTAGTCTTTAAGTTTGCCATTTAAACGTTTGGCTTCTTTGTTTACTAGAATAGTTACCACCTGCGCTCTCGATACTTCGGGATCATCAGGTACTAACACTTTTCTAATTTTGTCAATCTTCGCATACGTTTCTTTTTTAATAGAAATGTTTTTGTATTTGCTAAAATCAGTCATCTGTTATATCCTTTCATTTTTTAATATAAGGATATCCTACAAAATATTCTTCTTTGTGTCAAGGACGATATGAAATTTTTTTTAACTATATGGATATGTTCCGTTGTAAACCAAAATTGTGCTGAAGTACCTTTTAAAGAGCATCAATATGATAGGTTTTATGCCACCCATTACGAGTGTGTACAAAAAGGACTCGGTGAGTCTTATTCTATTTTATACGATGGTGAGATTTTTGCAGAGCCTGTGGTGGAGGCTTTAGAATTGTATCCAAAGTTTGCTTGTGAGAAGATGGACAATTCAAAGAACGAACAACCTGAAACCACTCTTCCCGAAGGGAAGGATATTTAGTCTTATTGTATTCTACCGCTAGAGCGTCGGCCTTGTCGGTTATATTTTTTATGATGTGTTCTTTCATTTTTATTTAAATTTTTCTTGTGACGTCGAGGACGTTTTCTAGGTTTGTCACGAACTACAAAATCTTTAAATTTCTTTGCCATTATCTAATTTTGCTTGATTTTTTATTAACCTTTTTTCTTCTTCAGTTAATTTTAAATAACTAATGCTGCCATTAACATGTTGTCTATTATCAGATCCACAATTAGTGCATCTATAAAACTCTGAAACAATTGCTACTAGTACCGTATTTTCTCCACACTCTGAACAGGTTCCCATTACAGTATCTATTCTATTACTAAACATTATTGTTTCCATTAATTTAAATTTTTTCTTTTTATCTGTCATAACTTTCTACACTAAATCTCTTGCCTTTCCTATGACAGGTTTGTATTTTGTTTTACCTTCTGATTTGTATGCCCACAAAAATTGTTTTCTAGGTTGGTCAGGTGTGTAACTACAATGAATCCATCCGCTGTTAGGCTCACCTGGAGTGTAGAATTCTAAAATCAGCTGGTCATACGGAAGGTTTTGATGAATCCAATCAGCTAGTTCAGCATTATCAGTTCCCATACATTCGAAGTCTGCGGCCTCAGCTTTTGCATGTTGGCTGTTAATCGAGCTACCTATTTTTAGGCACAGCTGCTCACTACGAAATCCAGACGTTACCTTTACTCTACCGAAGTGGTCCCGCACGGGCTGTAAAATATTTTCACAAAGTGCTTTTAATTTTTCTATCTGACCTGCGTTTGGATTGTTATTGATATCCAACCTGATGGCAGTATCGGATTTAATAAGTTCTTGAAGGGAAAAGTTTCGTGATAATTCCATTATTCTAATATTAACTTTTTAATTGAAAAAGATCCATCTATATTTGTCTCAAGTTCTGCTGAACCAGTATAGCATTTATAAGATACACTTTCTGAATATTGTCTCTCCGCCTGACGTTTACCACGTAAACACGTAGCCATTGATTCTTGAATACGTGCCTCATTAATACTTCCATTAACAAACATAAGTAGTGCTACTACAGTTTCTATCATTGTCCGTTACCATTTTTATATACTATTTCTCTGTTTTCATCTTTTAATTTTTCTACGTCAGTTAATAATTTATTGATCTGACCTTCCATAAATTCTATTCTTAATTTATTACTCATGTTCATTTCAATATTTTGTTGTAATTTCTCCACCTGTTTATAGAGATCTTCGATCAACATGAATTGCTCAGAATCCGAGGGCAATGAACCTAATTGTCCACGTGGCCATTTTATTCTAAAGTCTGTGTTCTCTGTTAAATCTTTCTCCATTAACTGAAGTCTAGTGTCGGCTATGTTTAGACGTTCTACAATCTGAAAATAACCCATCGTGCCAAGTGCTACAATAATTATTAACGAGACTACCGTCTTCATTGGCATCTGCACGGATGCCTCTTCTCCGATATGTAATGGTTTATTGCTCATCTAGGTATGTATCCTGGTTGTAGGAAAAGAGCTATCAATACAAAAGCTATAATCAATGCACCTGTAAAATAATAATTCATCCTACAATACTCCATCATTTTTACTTCCAAAATAATAATTTTTTAAACCAAGCTTTGATAGCTTCAATCCAATTGTGGTCCAATGTTACTGTTTCCCATACACAATCACAGAACTTACATTCCGCAATACCTCTATGTCTATGTCCACAATCTTTGCATATACTACTCATGTTTTTTCTCCTCAATCTCGTAAAAAAAATTATCGGTGTCTTCTGTTTTCCATTGACCGGTATCCTCTACGTTCCATTCATTCGTCTGCACTTTCCAGTCAGGGATGTTATCTTTCACAGTGAAAGAAGGTAGGTCCCATATACATCTGTTATTAGGTTGTGCTGCATAATTGCCATCATTTAAAGCAATTATGTGAGCGCACTTATGTTCGTGCGGTATTTCCGAATGATCGGTATCTAGTATATTACTCTCTGGATGTGCCCAGTCAATAGTAAATAAATAGTGGCCATGATGCCATTTTTTATCTTTACCTATGTATTTACCAGATGAGCCTTTTAAAATAGACCAACTAGTAACAGTAGGATAATAACTAAAAGAATTCCAAAGCTCCAATTCATCAAGTCTCTTGGATGGAACAGACTTGGGTTCATAACCACGTTGAATAAAAGCCGTAATTGGGAGACGATAAAAGATTGCACCATTTTCCATAAGCGCGTGCCATAAGATAGCACGACCTCCCATAGAGGTAATACCAAAGATAATACAGTCTTCAACTTCTCCATGATGTTTTTTACAGTCATATAAATATTCTCTCCTTATTTGTGCATAAATCGGCGGTACGTTCGCATTTAAATAAGCCATAATCAACCATTAATATCTCCCCAAGTATTGGCTAATTCGCAGTCTACTTTGTTAGGGACTTCCAAAGTAACCGCATTCTGCATAATCTCAACAATTTTATCTGCTTGTTCTTGATCCTTTACAGAAATACAAAGTTCATCATGAATTTGTACGTGTGCTATTATACCATTTTTATATAAATCTAACATGGCTTTTTTTGTCATGTCAGCAGCACTTCCTTGAATTAATTTATTAAGTGCTTTGTAAGTAAATGCTCTTCTAATCCCTGGTCCGTGTTCCTGTAATGCTTCTTCATGAGGCAATGCTTTATGCATACCGAATTGATTAGGCTCCCACAAATGAAACCTACACAATCGTCCCAAGAGAGTTCGAATTTGACCACGCTCTTGGGCACGATTGGAAGCACTATTCATTAACTGCTTAACGAAGGGAACTTTAGCGTGGTATTGATCGAACAATTCTGCTGCTTTATCTTTTGATACACCGAGTTCGGCTTGAAGTTTTGCCTTACCCATACCATAAAATAATCCAAGATTAATTACCTTGGCTTGTGATCTTGGAATCTTAGCCATGTCCGCTACGACCTGGTGAAAGTCCGTTGAGGTGTCATTTTCATAGTTATCTATAACGTCATTTACAGACGGAAATTTGTGTAAAGCTGCATAATGCACTACCAACCTAGGCTCTTGCTGAGAATAGTCAAAACTACCCCATCTATGGCCCTTCTCGGGTATAAAAATAGACCTAATCATAGGTCCAAGGTCCTTATTTCTGGCTGGAAGCTGCTGTAAATTAGGGTTAGAATAACTGAACCTACCTGTTACAGTTCCGCCTTGATCTGATCTAATTTGGTTTATATCCGCATGGATACGACCTTTGTGTTCATGCTTAATTATGGTATCTATAAATGTAGTATGAGCCTTATTAACTTCTCTAGCCTTAGCAATCATTCTAACTACAGGATGTTCATGATTCGAAATAAAATTTTTAGTAAAAGAAGGTGCCTGTGATTTCGCAGTTCTTTCATAAGGTAAACCAAGTTTGTCAAAAACTTTGGCAACACTTCTTGCTGCCATTAATTGAACCTCTACTCCTGTTTCTTTTTTTATTTGGTGGAGCAATGCTTCTTCTTCTAATGTTAATTGTTGCTTCAATTTATGAGCTCTTTCAACGTCCACTCTCACCCCAAGAAATCTCATGTCTACCAAACAAGGAAACAGATCAGTCTCTAATTCAAAAATAGACTCAACATCTTGGTGTAGTAATTCTTTTTTAAATATTTGCCAAAGTTCTAAAGTAAGTTCTGCATCTTTCTCTGCGTAAGATCCAACATACATCGCCGGCAGTTGCCACATATCTGCTTTAGGATCTAATCCTCTAGACTTTGCTTCTTCATTTAGTGCAGATTCATTTTTACCATGACCTAAATAATCCCAAGACAAACTGTTTAAATCAAATCTAAATCTATTCTCATCAATCAATGATGCTGCAATCATAGTGTCTACTATCTGTCCATTAATCTTAAGACCCATAGATCTAATCCAAGAGACATCATACATAGCATTGTGAAATATTTTTATAGCCTCTGATTCACAAACATCTTTGAACCATTCCAAAGTTCTTTTTCGATCCATGTTTGGCCCCGATCCGTGAGCAATTGGAAAATAAAATTTTCTACCAGGTACAGCAACCGCAATACCTACGACTTCGCCATTACCAATGATAGCACCACTACCTTTAGATTTTAAATCAGGATCTCTTGTCTCTAAGTCAATTGCAATCTCGTCGTATTTTCTTAGATCCGGATATTCTTCTGGTTCATTCCATTCTGTTTGTGCTTCAAATAAAGGTACTTTCATTTTAATTTAAAGTTTTATCACTGATTTGTTCTCGTTCTTGAGCAGCTTTGTAATGATCACTACTACTATGACCACCAAAGTAATGAGTGTTTCTTTTAAAAGACTCTTGGCAATACCATGTGTTAAAAAGATAGTTACCTAATTTTCTACAATAATCCACAATAGAATTATTAATTTGAACGTGGCTACGATGATAATCTGTTTCTATGAAACCAATTTTTTTTAAAAACCCAATTCCATTATCAAAATGATTATCAGGAATTTTTAAATAATCAGACTCCATTAAAAATACTTTTGGTTTTTTATTTTTTAATAACATTTCGTTTTTAAATTTTTTTAGATTTACTTCATACCCACTTTTAGTACACATATCTTTATATATTAAACCAATCATAATATTTAAAGCAGCTTGAGTAGTTTCATCACTAACGTCTTCCATTAAAACATCAAAAGGTTTTACTTTCCATTTTCTTGCAAGAGTTATAAGTCCACTATGAAAAAAACCTAAATGGTGTAACTCAATTATTTTAACTTCTTTTCCTTTGTAGAAAGCTTTTATTTCTAATTCATCTTTGATCATTTTTTTACCTCATATACATATTTGTTTTCTATTACTTTATTTAATCTATCTTTGTTACTAAATGCATATAAAGCTGCACTGTAATCATGAGGAAATATTTCCCATGCAAGATCTTTCTCTAATCCAAGATAAATTTCTAAACTAAATTTATTTTTAGCAAACTTAATTGTTCTGCGTACAGTAGATTTTTTTGGCATTACTTTTTCTTTTTCATGTCGTTAATTTTTAACATCTCTAGCTGACAATAGTGTACAATTTTTTTAAGATCTTCCACTCCACCCTTTCTCTGATACCTGCAAACGTACTTAATAACGTTGCCTTGAAAAAATGATAAATCATTTTTAGAAATAAACTCATAAGGTTGAATAGGAAACTTTGTATAGTGATTCCCGCCTACCTGAGTGTATTGTGGAAATGATTCTTTAAATATATCTTCTGCTGTCATAGTGGATATCCCTTTCGTTCTATTTTTGCTCTCATTAAATATAAATTTCTTTTTGCTCTCGTGCAACCTACATACCATACTCTGTGCTCTTCGTCACGCTTTATTACACTTTTAGTAACAGCTTCTCTTATCTTTTTAGCATTGTCTAATACTAAAATTACGTTCTCACATTCACCTCCTTTTGCAGCGTGAATAGTTGAGACTTTGATTCGCGCATCATCACTTAATCTTTCTTTATTTGACAACATTAATCTTATGTAAATTTTGTCATCAGCTGGTGCATTATCAAAACATTCAAACCATTTTAAATCTTTTTTAAGTTCTCTGTTACCCATGTATTCTTTAATATCTTCTAGTGCAGTGTCCGATATTTCTTCACCATTTAACCATTTACTATGATTGATAATTGCTTTGTAAAGTTTTGTATTGTAACTTTTTTGATGTCTATTTTCATAATACAAACCTTTTACTTTTAAAAGATCACATACTTCTTTAGCTCTAGATAAAGTTCTAGTTAAGATTAACCAGTTGTCCTGGTGAATATCTACATTCTCTAAACTATTGATTTTACTACACAATCCTTCTTCATCTCTTGGTAAATAATTTTTAGTTGCTCTAAGTCCTGCAATTCGTGCAGTAATAATTTCTGACACATCTTGTACTGCTCTTGGAATCCTTCGAGATTTTGACAATACTTTTTCTGTAGCAGGTTCTTGAATGAATCTATCTACATCTGCTCCGGCCCAGCCATAAATTGCTTGGTCATCGTCACCAGCTAAATAAATATTTTTTGATTTAGATTTTAATATGTCATACAGTTTCCATTGTATGGGCGATAGATCCTGGGCTTCATCAATAAAGACTACATCAAAGTTTGGAACTTTGTTTGGTTGTTGTACAATGTCATGAATCATATCTGTAAAGTCTACTAAGTTATTTATGTCTGGATGTTTGTAGTGATTGTAGTTTGCTTCAATGTGTTTTAATAAATCTGGTTTTACATTTGTTGAATGTTCTCCTGTGCAATACTCATCCCATACTGGAATATCTTTTTCTTTTGCTTTTAAAATAATTTGAAAGTATTCATTATCACAAGTTAGGTAAGGTGAAGCGTCAGCATCTTTTTTAGCATTGACTCTTATACTTAATTCTTTTCCAAGATCATTGTAATGATAATCTTGCATAACGTTTTCTTCTCTTAGTCCCAAACTATGAAAAGCTAGAGAGTGTAGTGTTTGAAAATATCTAAGTTGTTTCTTTTTATATTCAGGATTTTTCTTAAGCATTCTATCTCTTGCTTCATGAGCTGCCTTACGAGTAAATGCAAAGTAACCTATTTTATTTACTGGAGTACCAACTCTTATGTAGGCCATGGCTCTTCTAATTAATTTTTCTGTTTTCCCTGTACCTGGAGGGCCATATATTTTTGTAACCTTTGTCATTAAAGAATATCTTTTTTACTCTTCATTGGTAAAATCTCTATTTCATTTTCTTCTTTCGTAAAATTACTCATAGGAATTTTTACACATCTTACAGGGTTGTTTGATTTTTTTTGTGTTGGTTTTTTAGGATATCTTTTACCATGTCCTAGTTCCGCTTTAAAAAAATCTATTAACATTTGTCCTGTCTTATCTATTTTATTTTTCCATTCTTTGTTTTTTAAAAAATTATAAAATGGATCGTATACAAAATAAGCATAACCATCCGTATCAATTAATGTACTACCACTTCTAAAGGCAGCATCACTTACAGCTGGAACACCATAAACATAATCTTCTAAGTGTTTATGTAATATTTCTTTTGGTGATGTACCTGGAGGAGCTTTTTCTATTTTCATTCCTTGCCATAGATTATCTAAAATTGTTTGCATGTCATCGTCTTTTATTCGTGGTGGTGGAACAGGAGTGTGAGCACCTATTAAACGTCTAAGTTTTTCTTGGTCCATCATATAATTAACATCTTTTGCAATTATCTGCTGCGTAGTCTCACCTTCAACCTTGTCATTATAGTGTACAGTAAATCTAAATTCTGGATCTGGTACATGATTTATTTTAATTAATGCAGATAATGTCGGAAACCTTTTTACTTTGTCAGACGCTACACCAAATTTTCTTTTTAAACATTCTGATTTAACACACATACTATTAATAGGCTCTTCTGAACAAGTATGTCCTGCAGTATCTTTTTTGTAAGCTTTAATTTTTTGTTTTACTTTTTCATCACCCCATATGTTATCGTAGACAATATAATTTCTTGCACCTTCTAAAAGTTTTTCTTCCCAATTGTCAGGGTATTTCTTTTTAGCAAACACCATGTAGTTATAGATAAATCTATCTCTATAATCATCTAGTTTAGATTTTGATAATCTTTGTAGACATACAGGACCATCTATAAATTCATCTGCACCACCAGTAAGTTCTAGTTTAATTAATTCATCTGCAAATTCTTCTAGTTCTTCTTTTGTTTTTGTGTTAGCCTCGACGACTTTTATAAATTGCTCAAAGGTAAACTCTGTACCATCTAGATTCACACCCACTCTTTCATTACGATTGTAATAAGGTAAATTAATAAAGTTACCATTGATTGGTTTTTGATCGGAGCCTATACCAAGTTGTGTTTGTTTTGGAAATATTTCTGTTGATGCTTTTAAATCAAATGTAAATAATAACTTATCTAAAAAGTTTCTGACAAAACTTGCTTTAACAGGTTCTTTAAAGAATACATAAATATGTAGTCCACCACTTTTAGATTTAACAGGGACTACTGGAATATTTTTCTTATCAATAATTTCTAAATACTTTCTTAAATCAAAGTTGTCATATTCATCTGAGTCGATATCAATTGCTCCAAACTTTGCGAGTCCTTCATCATTACAGGGTTGGATACCGATAGATTTTTTACCTGTGAGATGATCTAAATAATCAGACTCTAATAATTCTTTAGCTGCCCAGCCATATTTTAATTTCAGTTTACCTGTAGCAGGATCTTTGTAAGCAGAGTTAATATCTGCGTAGCCATAGTCTCTTTTAAGACCTGTAAATATTTCTATAAATTTGTTTTCCATCTTTCCTCTTTAGTAGGGGTGACTCTACTCTCGCTTCGCCACCCCTGTTGCAACCATTCCCGGAGGGGAATTTTTAGTAGTGAGCTGCTCCATCTGAAGACTTCGCAGTATCTTCCTCACCATGTTTAACTTGAACATCTCCTTTAGAAATGCTTTCAGAAAAACTTCTGGCTTGTTGATACATTGCTGCATCTTCGATTGGACCTATCTTACTCACTTCCCAACCAAACCATGTACCTTTGTCGTTAGACTGTTGCACAGTTTTTAGCTGATAAAGATGGCTAAAAGATGCTGGTGTAAACATACCGTTCTTACCTTGCATCTTAATACTTTGCATCATGCTATTCCATTTTTTACTAATTTTTAATTGAGTAGATTTCATAGCAATCAACGCAGTGGTTGGTGAAGCACTGTTGACTAATACAAAATGCTGCGCAGTCTTTTCGATATAATTACCGTTCGGAAGTCTATCTTTAAAGTTTGCATCTCTAGTTGTTTTAGTCAGGATGTCACTTGATGAAGGATAGATATTAACTGGCGCACCAGACCCATCTTTTCCTCTATCTTTCCACTCGACATACTCGAGTTTGTAGTAACATGGAATCACTGGGACTCCTTGTTCACCATTGAAGAGTTCGCCTGTTACTGAATTATAAATCATTCCAGGTTCAGCACCTTCAACATACTTACCGTCTCTCTTGTTTACTTCAGGAGATAACTGTCCAAGTATTTTAAGGAAGGGTAATGCAAGATCATCTTGTCCTACCGCTCCAGTCTGCACATTTGCATCTGCTTCAAACACTACATTTGTAGCCAATGCATTTTCCTTCTTTATTGTTGGTTCTTTGTTCATGTTTCTATTTCCTTGTTATTTTGGTTCTGTTTCCTGCGAACACATTAAATAGATCCGTGGGCATCTCTTTCCCAGCCTCGAGACGCTCACGAACCAATGCTTTAAGTGTCATAGGCTCAACCTTTAACTTCTGGGAAGGTTGATATCCATGACCTTGTGCAAGGACAGCATATTCTGCAGCCTTGTTATCTTCGTTACGACCAAAGGAAACGGTGATCTCATTTTTAATAAGATCCCCCAAGTCATTTTTACGAAGCCAGTTAAATGCTTCTTCCTGTTTTGCTTTAGGAATTGAAGCACCATAGACGGGTTTGACTTCTACGCCAGCCCCATCTGATAAACTAAATTTTGATATGTTCATTTCTGTCATCATCGTAGGTATAACCTCACCAGATAAAACGTCCATATCGTTTTTTAGTTTTTTTAATTCTTCTTCTTTTGCAGCGAACTTATCTTCCATAGTCCTTAACTTAATAACCTGTTCTGATAGTTCTTTCATGTCATTCGTGTTTGCTAACGAATCGACTTTGTCTTCTTCTAAGTTTATACTCATGTCTTTTTACCTTTCGTAGTAGTTAATGATGCTGTTAATATAATGTCATAATATCCTATGTCAAGTTTATTCTTCAATCTTTCCTTGTTCATATAAATTTATTTCTATTGGGTAATAAGTTTTTTCTTGTCTGTCCCATTTTAGTAAATTAAATTTTCCCCCAGTTTTATCTGCCACAATTGAACAAGCTACACCTATGATTGCAGGGTCACCTGTAAGTAGTAAATAGTCATCGGGGGTATATTTATCTAACAGTTTTCTTAGTTTAAAAATTAAGGGCCCTGGAGACAATATAATTTGTGAATGTTCTGGTAATAAAGTTTTTAGTGTGCCAAACTTTTGAGCTCCCATAATATTAAATTTAGGAGTTCCTATTTTGGTTCCTGGTAATTCTTGTATAATATAAACTGTGTTCATAACTTTCCTATTGACACCTCTTATAAGGTTATGCTATCACTGTCAATAGAAAGAAGAAATATTATGGACTATAAATTTAAAACGAAGCCTTATGAGCATCAATTATCTGCGTTAAAAAAATCGTGGAATAAAGAAAACTTTGCGTACTTTATGGAGATGGGTACGGGTAAATCTAAAGTGTTAATAGATAATGTATCTATGCTTTATGACAAAGGTAAAATTAACGGACTCCTTTTAATTGCACCTAAAGGTGTTTATAAAAACTGGTTCGACTCAGAGATACCTACGCATATGGTGGACCACATAGATAAAAAAATGGTGTTGTGGCAAGCCAATATAAATAAAGGACAACAATTAAAGTTGGATACTTTATTCGAAACAGGTGAAGATCTACATATTTTAATTATGAACGTAGATGCTTTCAGTACAGAAAAAGGTGTAGAGTTTGCAGCTAAGTTTTTAAGATGTCATAGAACACTAATGGCAATTGATGAATCTACTACAATTAAAAATCCTGATGCTAAAAGATCTAAAAATATTTGTTCACTAGGTAGACATGCAAAGTACAGAAGAATCTTAACTGGATCTCCTATTACAAAGTCTCCGTTGGATTTATACAAGCAATGTGAGTTTTTAGATGAAGGGTTATTAGACTTTACTTCTTATCTTGCATTTAGAACAAGGTACGCAATCATGAGTACCATGAGACTGCCTACACACAATGCACAGATAGTGGTTGGTTATAAAAATTTAGCTGAACTATCTGAAAAAATAACTACGTTCTCTGATCGTGTATTGAAAGAAGATTGTTTAGATCTTCCAGATTATACTTATCAAAAAAGAATTATTCAATTAAGTAAAGAACAACAAAAACTTTACGATCAAATGAAACAAGTAGCGCTTGCTCAAATGGATGGTAAGTTGATGACTACTTCAACTGCATTGGTGCAGCTGATGAGACTGCAACAAATTACTTGTGGTCACTTCAAGGCAGACGATGATACTTTAAAGATAATTAAGAATGAAAGAATTCCTGCTTTGATGAACATATTAGAAGAGGTAGAGGGTAAAGCTATTATCTGGGCCCATTGGAGACATGACATACAATCAATCGTTACAGCTATTGAAAAAGTATATCCGGGTTCCGTGATGACTTATTATGGATCCACTTCTACTGAAGACAGAGCCAAAGCTATTAAAGAAATACAGGACCCTGAATCTAAAGTTAGATTCTTAGTAGGTACACCTCAAACCGGTGGTTATGGTATTACACTTACTGAAGCTAATGTTATGATTTATTATTCTAACGGTTATGATCTTGAGAAACGTACTCAAAGTGAAGCTAGAATAAATCGTATAGGTCAGACTAGAAAGATGACTTACATTGATATTATAGCTGAGAAAACTGTAGATGAACGTATTGTAAAAGCTTTACGTAAAAAAATTAATATAGCTAGTGAAGTTATGGGAGAAGAATTAAAAGAATGGATATAATTATATTATATGACGGTTTATATCACCTGGTTCCTGTAACTGAATCAGTACCGGATTGTTTTGACTATTGCGATACGTATAAAGAACAACTTGCTACTTATTTAGACCAAATAAATAAATGGGTTATGAAAGATGATGGTGGTTTTTTTTATGGATGTATCTGTAACTAAATATCTTGTAGCCCAGTTTCACGATTAAGAAATTTGTATTCTATTTTCTCTATGTCAAAATCTTGTTTTATTTTGTTACAAATATTTTCTACATTTAATTCACCACAAGAATAAACATCAAACTGCATTAACGCAGGACTTACCTCATCCCAAATATGCATAGCAATATGTGATGTTTCAATGATTGCAACGGCCGTGATTCCTCGGTTACCTTCCATGTTACAATACTTAACATAAGGACCCATAAATATCTTCATGTTGATAGACCCAACAAAATCTTTCATCCATGTCTTTAATTGATCTTCGTCCTTGGGAGGTTTAATAGCTTCAGCTCGCACAATTAAATGTTTGTGTACCAGTAAACTATTTTTCATTGTATCATGTTAAGAAGTAAAGCAATAATGATTCCTAATGCTCCACCCACTATCATCTTTTCCATTCTGTAAAGTCTTTCTTTAACTTCCTTTATTTGTTCAAAGGTTTGTTTCTGCATAATTCTACAAAGTTTTTCGTGGTCCTCAATTCTTTGTGATGCAGATTTTTTAGTCATTATATTAAATCTTCAATAGATATTAAATCTTCTCCGTAAATAGGATCATCAAAAGTTCCAAAATTAAAATACATATTGCTATCTGGAAGTACAGGAGTTCTATCAACTTGATTTAGCTCTTCCACATTTATTTCTTCTACAGGAGTTGTGTATTGTAATTGCATAATTCCTTGATTATCTCCTCCAGAACGTGCGTTAATTGCATTCTGTCCCATGTTTTCATTACCATAAGCTCCTACTTCTCCAGCCATTCTATCTTTCATGTACTGATTGTAATCTTCAAGTCCATAACCATAACCATATTTACCGGCTACATTTTGTTGAAAAAAATCTTTATTTTTATCAAAACTTAATCCACCTAAAAAATTTCCTGCTGTGTTTATTAAAGTGCTACCTGGAATGTAAGCAGGAATGTTTGATGGTTTATAAGTTTCACCTCGTAAATTAAGGGCATCAATGTAATTATTGTATTGAGTTGAACCTTTTCCAACTTTAGTAAAATCTGGAGCTTTTATTGTACTACCTAATTTAGTAGGAGTATTAAGTCTATATTGTTCTTTAACATCTAAGTTTTTTGCTTTTTTTGGTGTTGTGTTTTTTGCTTTTGTTGTGTTACCGGCATTTTCTCCTTTACCACCAGTTCCACCTTTTCCATCGGTTCCTGTCCCTTCACCTCCGGCTTGTGAACCTTTACCACCTCCTGTAGTTTCACCACCTTTACCTTGGTAGCCACCACCACCAACATGATCTTGACTGCCGCCGCCACCGAATTTAATTCTTTTATCTATTGTCATAATTATACCTTAAATACCTTGTCTACGTAATCTGCTTTTTGTGCAGTGTTCATTCTATTATAGTCAATTCCACCTAAATATCTAGACCCTAAAGTAGCATTAGCCATTACTTGGCCCCCTGTGTTTGTTACTTGTGGAGATACAGCTACGTTTTTTCTAGGATCTGCTTGTAACGAAACTGGAGTTTCTTGTACTTCTTCTATTGCTCTAGTTCTTCTCATTGGAGGAACTTCTCTTGCTTGTTCTACTCCAAAACTTAAAACTTCATTTATAAAAGTTTCAAAATCTTCTACACTAGAATTTAAATCAAAATTTCTCACATCTCTTTGAAGATCTTTCCAAACATCCTGAGCCACATCTAGACCCACTTCAAATTGTAATGCCATATCTAAATCTTGATCCTCTAGTCTTTTTATTAAAGCCTCAGCTCTGTTATTACTGGCTGTTGGTGCTTTAAATTTACCATTCAATAGATTACTTACTTCTGTTTGATTTTTTAAACGTTCATCAAGTGTTTTTCTTAAAATGCTTCTACCTATACCTAAATCTTCTGCGTCTTTAAGAGTTTGCATTAATGATTTCTGAGACTTAAAAGAATTCACAACCCACTCTTTATAAGCCGATACCTTTTGTTCTGCAGAAGTATTTGCACTATAGGCAATACTATTAAATTTACGTCCTATTTCTTGTTTATCTTTTCCAAATGAAGTGATTACAAAAGGCATACTTTGTAAAGGTTTAACTTCTTGGACCCTAACCCCCGACATTAATGCTACCAATTCATTTGCCATATCTCTTTGACTGCCGTAATCCGTAAACTGACCACTTGCTCCGTTCCAAACTCTTTTAGCAGAAGTAAAACCACCTGGTTCTAACCCACCTATAATATGTTCCATACCTCTGGAAATTTTTACATCTAAAGAATCAGTATCATACCATATTTTTTTACCATTTCTTGTTTCCCCATTTCTAAAAACTAAATCAGCAACTCTTTCTGTACCGATAGACTCAGAGATAAAAGGAGAAAAGAATTCAGGTATTGCTCCAGGAGCTCCTCCATAAGTACCAAATAAACCATTTAATATTTTTTCACTTACATTTTCTTGATTAAGTTCTCCTTTTGCAAAAGAACTAACCAGGGCATTGTAGGGTCTAAGTAAAGAGTCGTAAGGGTTAGAGTAAGAAAAATTAATATATTTAAAATTGCCGTTTTCATCCGGAGCAGTCATTGGAATTAATGTTGCATTCATTTCATATCTTGGAACAAAAGATCGTTTAGCTTTTTCCATTACTTCATCACTTACTCCTGTTACAAATTCTGCTGTCTCAGCCACAATTTTACCCATGCCCCCAAAGGTAGCACTCGCTCCAATTAATCTTCTAGCTCCCATCTGTCTAATATATGGATTAGAACTTGTCAGTTCTCTCGCACCTAGAGATAAAAGATTAGCACTGGTTCTCATAATTTCTGCCGGGAAAGCAACGAAATTACCTAGAGGTAAGTTTCTAATGGACTGAATTATTCTCGGTACTTGACTGTAAGTCGGAATAGTATTTTTCACTAAATAAGCTGAAACTTCTTTCAAAGCTTCGTCTGCTGTTTTTAATTGTCCGGTAATAGCACTTGTGTCTATGTAAGGAGCTTTGGCTACTTCTCTATACCAAGTCTTAACGTTGTCCAATACCGCTTTACTGTTAGCTGCAGGATTACCAAAAGCATCTCTTAATGCACTTTGATAGAATCTATCTGAATAAATTTTCCAAATGTTATCTCCACCTTGATATACATCAACAAATTTTTTAACTGTAGGATTACGCATAAAAGAGTTAAAACTTATTTGTCCTGTAGAAGCTTTTTCTAAAATATTTTTAATCTCATTAACTTGAATACTAGAATCAATAACTCCTCTGGTCACATCATCATCGATCGTTTTATTTAAAGTATCTAAATTGTTTTTAGCTCCTGTAAAAATATCATCAGCAACTAATTTCCAAGCATCTCCTAAAGAACTTCTTGATCCTATCAACCCGCTTGCTAAGGGAAAGAAGGATGCTGTTGTCACGTTTCTAATTTGAGTCATAGGGGAGAAAATAGTTTTTGCAATCTGTCCACCTGCTTTTAACTGCATTAAAGATGAGTACCAAGGGCTGTCAAATAAATTATCAAAGTTTGCTTTAACTCCGTTTAAAGCATTAGTTATTTCGGGAAGAGCAAAATAATCGTTTTTAAATAATGTACTATCAAAGGCAGGATCATTACTCATCATTCCACTTTTACTTTGATCATTAGCAATTCTTCTTAAACGAGTAGGATCTATGCCAGAGTTTAACGCTTTTTGATAAGCTTCATTATCTTTTAAAATATTTCCAAAAATAGTACCGTCTTTTATCCATTCTTTTTCTACAATATCAAAATATTGTTTTTTATAAGTTTGTTTTGAATTCCAAATAATAGAATCTAACATAGAATTACTATAATCTTTAATAGCTACTTCTTGCCCTTTAGGTGTGTTTAAAAATCTTTTTATAGCATCAGGAAATTCTTCACCAGGTCTTAATTTATCTGCATCTTTACCTAACTGCATAGCTACATTTTTAAAAAATACATTAGCGTCTGATCCTGAATTAATTACCGATCTTTTTAACATTTCTAAACGATTTTCAGCATTCTTATTTAAAGCAGCGTCCCATGCTTTTTCTTTATCTGTTAATTTAGGGTTTTTAGAGTTTAATTTTTTCTTTAAAATTTGCATGTTTTTAAAACCTAATCCTTCTAATCCTTCTACCCCCGCTCTCATGTCTTGATTCATCAAAGATTGTTTTTTAATTTCTTGTTTGGCTGCTGTCCCTGTTTTTCCTTTTAAATCAAATTTAAAATCTCTGTTATTGAAAGATGCAAATCTTTGTTTAAAAAAGTTATCTGCATCATCTATCAATAGTTTGGATAGTTCTGCGTAGGATTTGTTTTTAGACTTAGCTAGAAGAGACCCTATTCTAGTATTAGATTCTTTCAAAATACCTTTAAGGTCTTTTGCTTCTTTTTGAACTGCGGAGTTAACTAATTTTAATTTACTTGCTGCTTCTTTGGTACCTTTTGCTGTCAAGTAATCAAAAATTTTATTTTTTTCCATTTGAAGATTGTCTGCAATGTTTCTATACCCTGGTTGTCTAGTGATTTTGTCGTAATAATTAGTTTTAAATTTAGAAACTATATCGTAAAGTTTAGTGTCAATTCGTTCATCTATTTTTGTAAAACTTCTCATCTCTGCTTCTATTTTTCCCGCTACCTTATCACTTTCTAATTTAAGAGTAGGACTCATAATATTAGCAGATTTAAATTCGTTTTTAAAATTATCTAGTTTCTTCATTATTCTTTGTCCAAAGGTCCCACCTTTAGGATCAAAATTTTTCCATTTGCTGGCATCAGGAATACCTAATTTACCGTAAGCGTTATCAAAAAGACTGCCTGTTTTTTTAAGACCCGCGGTTACAAATCCTCCTTGAGTTCCTTCACCTGCTATTTTTTTAGATAAAGGATTCACTACTACATTATCTAATATTCTAAGTGCTGCACCTCCTGCTGGTTTTAATCCATATTTATAGCCAGCTCCCAAAAACTTAGCACCTAACGTTCCAGCTACAGGCAGTAAAGCAAAACCTGCACCTATTGCAGAGCCTTCCGCTCCCATTTTTAATTTTTGTTTTAATTTAGCTGCTGCTAATTCTTCGCCTGTCATGTCATTAAAATTTGGAGCTTCTGTAAGCCCTACCATATCGCTTATGGATGCGTTTTTTGTAGGTATAGATACTGCTATATCTGTAGCTCCCCCCAGTGCTCCCCAGTATCCTGCACGTTTAGCAATCTCTGCACCTTTAGCACCTAGGCTAGGTAGACTTGAAAGTTTCTTAGTTTCATTCATCCCTTTTAACAATTTAACACCGTTTCCTACTTTAGAAGCAACTCCTAGGGGTACTCCAAATTGAACTAAACCTTGAACAATTTTTCCAAGTCCTGTTTCAGCTTCAGTATTAAAAATAGCTGTTTCATCAAAAAATTTATCTATCTTTCCTGTTAAGTCTTTATCCGTCATTATATCAAAAGGTAAAACCCCTAATGTAATCAGACCTTGTAGTGCATCACTGATACCTCCAACTGGAGCTCTTACTATATCAAATAAGTAATCACTTACTCCTGTTTCGCCACTTGTTGTAGTAATATCAGAAGCTTCTTCGAAATCATATTGTGCATTATTTGCAGCAACTATTTCTTGCCAATCAGCCATGATGACTCCTATACTGTTTCAGCAGGCAATATCAAATTTACACCATATTTAATATTGAAAGCGTTAATATCTTCTTGAGTTTTTATATAAGCAAATGCTTGTAAAGCTTCTTCACTATTAGCTAGTAACTGAACAATATCATCTGTTATTTCTTGAGGTAATCTATTTCTTAAATCTGCAAAATCCATTTTAGTTACAGGGGCCATAGGCTCTATGTTATCTGCAGCTACTACTTCTGTTGCTTCCATAGTTGCATCTGGAGTTTTTTCAACAACAGTTTCAGTAATCGTTTCTCCCATTATAGGAGATCCAACAGCTCTTTGAACTCTTCCGCCTTCTGCATAAACAGGAATTTCAAGTCCTGCCGCTGCAGCGTATTGTGCTGCTAGGTCAAGTATTCTTTGAGCTTCCGCTACTTTTAATTTAGCCGCAGCAGTATTTTTACTAGAATAGTTTTTAATATCACTCTGTGCATCTTGGATTTGAACTTGGAATCCTCTGTCTGCTAATTTAAGTAATGCAAACTCTTTATTAACATCTTTATCTTTATTTCCTGGTGCTAAAGATTTCCAAGCTTCAAGCTCTAACTGACTTTTTGATTTTGTATTTTTTGGATCTTTTAATTGACGATTAACAAGATTTTTAACTAAAGTTTCTTCTCTGTTCATTTTATCGCCAGCTAAATCTTTTGCTTTGTAATTTTTGTATGCAGTTAAAATTATAGCTTTTTCTTGTTTCTTCTGTTCTTTTATTTCTTTTAAAGCTAGATCTCCTCCTGCTTCTAGTTTATCCGCAAGGGTACCTGGAGTTCTAATGGCCTTAGCAGCAAGTAAAGCTTTTTCACCTTTACTCATTCCAGTATCTTTTAATAGTTCTTTAAGAATATCTACTTCACCTGTTATGGCATCTTTCATAGAAAGTTCGCCTGTCCCTTCTGAATTTAAATCTATTTTTTCTGTAGGTTTTTCATTTTCTAGTATTATAGAAATTTGATCTTCAGTAACAGTTTCTCCTGTTTTAGTATCTGTGATTCTACCATCATCCATAGTCACAAATCTTCCTTCGGTTACTCCCGAGAACATTCCTTCCATATCATCGTCGTATACATTTACGTCTGCGGATGGAGTGTCTGCTGTTCTTGTTATCTTATTCCCGTCTCTTTGAGCACCTAGGTTCATAAACTCAAAACCTGTTCTATTAGAAAAGAAAGATGAGTCTGGTTTTAAAAAAGGGGAAACAAAATTAGGATCTGTGTATCTTGGTCCTAATACTAATTGAGCAAGACCACTAGGTTGTCCTGAAGCTCTATCAGCTCTTACTTTTTCCATATACTTTTGATAACCTGTATTGTCACCTTGGCCTACACCAAAGTTAGGAAAACCCATTTTAGCTTTTATTCTAGGTGTAAGTTGACCAATACCAGTTGATCCACCTCTTCTAAATGATGGTCTTTTAAAATTCATTAATTTCCTCCAAAAATACTACCTAGACCATAGGCATTTAATCCGGCTGATAATGCTTGTGATAAAGGTCCAACGGATCCTGCTCCGCCAAAAGTTGTTTGTTGTGTTGTTAGGGGTGATCCGCTTACCTGACCAGCTATCCCTGATCCAAAAGCCTGAATTCGATTCATGGGTTCATTGTATTTAAGTTGTGCTTGTTGTTGTTGCGCATCTAGTAAAGCTTGTTCATAAGCTAAGTTTCCTGTACCGGCTGCACCTAATTGTTGTACACCACTTGCGGCTAACGATGGTTGTAATGATGCTAAGTTTCTTGAAAAATCCCCAAGACCTAGTTGTTGATTCGCAAGATTGGATTGTTGTGTGAAAGCTTGATTTGCAAGTTGATTCGCTTGAGTAAAACCTTGACCCAATAGTTTTGCCTGTATCCCAGCTCTGTTTCTAGCTGCATCGGACGCATATTGAGCTTGAGCTACGCCTTCTCTTCCACCTCCAAAAGCTCCAGCAGTAATAGCATTTGCTGCAAGTTGTGGTACACCTTGTGCAGTTTGAGTATCAAACTCTGCAAGAGTTGTATCAATTACTTGTTGTTGATAAGGTGACATAAATTGTTGATAGGCTTGTGGTCCACTTAAACCTGCTGCGCCAGCCAGTGTAGCGCCTGCTTGAGTTTGATATTGTGACGCTTGATCTAAGAAAGGTTGATAACCCGCAACACCTGTACCTTGACCAACACCGGTTACTTGTCCTTGGGGACCAAAAGTTAATTGACCAAGTCCTGCTTGAGTTGCTGCAAGTTGTTGTGCTTGTTGTGTAAAAATATTTTGATCGGCAATTTGTGGTCCAAGTTCCCCTAACGTCGGTACACCACGCGAGCCTGGAGCTCTACCAACTTGTCTAGATAATAAATCTATAAAATTTTTTGAAGAAGCTTCTAAATAAGGTGCTCGTCTTTGTGTTGTTGTATAATTTTCAGCCATTATGCTTTACCTACTTTTTCTGCTTGTTTCATTGTGTTGTATAATTTCTTAGAACCTTCTTCAACGCTGCCATTACCTATACCACGTACAGCATCAGCAGTCATTACAAATTCATTTTTAGATAACATAGCGGGTACATCATCGGCTCTTTCTTTAATACCAACTGGTACAAAACCACCTTCATCTCTGTAGTCTCTCTCAACTACCCCAGCATTATTTTTTCTCATCTTGCCTGTAGGTATATCACTTATACCACCAACTGATTTAAATGTTTTACCTGTCAATTGAAATATCTCTGCTTCAATGTTAGATACATCTTCACCGTTTGCAAGTAAACCATCTCTTAAGATTAATAGTTCTGATACTCTGTTACCACCTTTAACATAACCTATTCTTCCGCCGTCCTTTTGTCCTTCACCAAGACCCATGATAGCAATTTCTTTTAATACTGCTGCATCATCAGGATATTTATTAGGGTTGTTTAAAATTCTATATAGTTGTGGCATTGTAAAAGATCTCTCTGCTCCACCAGATCCACCTAGTCTTCTAAACAAATATGATTTTTCAGGTCTACTAAATGTAATTCCTGCCATCATCATATCTTCTTCATCTTCGTCACCACCTGCTTCAACGTCAATAGTCATGATACCTATTTCTGCATCTTCTGGTTTAGATCCTCTAGCATAGCCTATTCTTCCGCCATTAGCTTTATTTTCTAATTCTTTGTTTGCTAAATATCTTCGAAGAAGTGTTACTGGAGATAAAGTAAAACCATCTGACATACCGAGAAGGTCTTCTGATAATGGAGTGTCTTTTTCAAAAATTTCTTTAATTGAAACGGGGCCATCTTTAGTCATAATAATTTCAGAGTCTTCTTCTGTAATTGGAGATGGGTATAAACCTATTCCAGAAGATTCTTCTTCAGGAGATGGATATAAACCTATTCCAGAAGATTCTTTTTCAGGAGATGGATATAATCCTAATTCCATCATAAGTTTTTCTTTAATCATTTCATTACCACCAGATTCGAATCCTATTCTGCCACCGTTAGCTCTTTTTTCATAGGCATCTCCAGTATAGATTTCTAAAAATTCTTCAAAGCCTCCACTATATAAATCTTTTACAAGAATTTCTTCTCCGGAACTATCTGTTCCATAAACACTATTGTATTCTTCCAAAGCTGCCGATACTATTCCTGGACTATATCCACTTTTAAATCCTATTCTGCCACCGTCTTTTTTACCTTCAAAAAAATTTTCAAAGTTTTTTGCTTGTTCTTTTTGATAAGCATCTACCTCAGCTTGATAAGCAAGATCGTTGTATTCTTGTTCACTTAAATCAACTCCTGCTTCATCTGCCAATGCTTTTGCTTCCATGTATGAGGCGGCGCCAACTATTGCTCCTAATAATACATTTCTATCTAAATTGCCTTTACTATCATAAAAAATAGCTTTACCAGCTTTTTTACCCAGATCCAAAACTTTTTGACCAAAAGTTTTATCACCGATTTGTTTTTCTAAAGGCCCTGTAGTATCTATATTTACGCCTAAACTTTGAACTTCTTCAACTGGTTTACCTAATTTAAAACCTGATTGATTTCCTAATGGAGAACTAAAGCCTCCTTTAAACCCTTCTAAACCACCTCTGAATGCTCCTGATGTTGGGTCACCTGCAATTGTTTTAAAAGGATTACCTTGTAATTCTGCTCCACCTAAATATCTAGCGCCTTGACCTAGTCCATAAGTTAAAGCTCCGCTTTTTAATGAGTCTCCAATACGTCCTGTTTGATCAAAGCTTCCAATACCAGACATTGCTGCCGCAACTGCCGGGTTAAATGGTGCAACGAAAGGTGCTGCTTTGACTGCAACTTCTGCTACTTCATTGGGTATAATTTTTCTAACAAACTTTTTAAGTTTACTACCAAAGCCAAACTTTTCTCTGGGTGCAACTTGCATAATACCACCGTCTGCTCGTAATTGTCTGTTCATTAAAAATCTAGATATCGCCATAATTTAAATATATTTATATTGTTAAGCAGGCGTAGAAATCCTGTAAATGTGATACTTTATTTGATTTTTTTAGTGTCGTCAACTGCTTTGACAGGTTTAGTTGCTTGTTCTAAATCGTCTCTAAAACGACCACAATAAGAGTATTCTCCTACATGAGTTATATAGTCATTTATGTAACCATATACCTTACCACCTAAATCTGTCCATCTTTGACAAAATCCAAAGTCTTCCCCAAAGTAACGTTTAGTAACAGGATCATGTAAGGTATCAAATAGATTATACATATTATCTTTTTTCTCTTCTTTACCATTAATATTAGTGGGTTGAAATATCTCTAAGTGAGGATATTCTTTAATCATTTTTTCCAGAACTTCTCTTTTAATTAACATACATCCAGTAGGAGCATGAGTTAGTTCCATAAGTCCTCGGTCCACGTTAATTGAATTAGGATCCTCTACTTTAATAGGAAAGGTAAATCCTGCTTTTGCTAGATCATTAGCATCATTAATAGCACCTTGTTTTAAGGTATGTCTTCTCCATATTTTATCCCAACTAATCAATTTCATAGGATAAGGTACTCCAATAATATCTTTATCAAACTCTAACATTTTAAAAATAGTTTCAGAATTAAAATCAATATCCGAATCAATAAATAATAAATGAGTGTAGTTGTCTTCGTGGTTTAACATTTCAGCAACACATAAATTTCTACCTTGAGTAACCAAAGATGATTTTAATAATGTAAAGCTGCATTGTATTTTTTTAAACCAGCACGCTTGTTGAAACTTTAATACTGCTTGTGTGTAATGCATACTAACATCACTATGACAAGGAGTACAAACCATTATTTTATAAGGAGATTGCTCTCCTATATTTATTTCTGTTACTTTATTTTCTACTTTGTTCGTCTTAATTGTTTGGTAAGTATCTCCATTTGGAGTTACTGTTTTGTCTTGGTTAAACCATATAGGTTCATTTGGCTTTGGCATTAATTGCTCCTTGTAAAAAGTTAGTCCATGAGGCAGCTTGTTTATTCCAAGAATAATAAAACTGTGTGTAATTAGATTGTGTAGTTAAATGGTCTTGTATTACTTTTTCATGAAGTGTTGCTGCAGCAGCATCTATTCCATAAGCAAATTTTTCAGCTAAAGCTTTGTAATTATTATCGTAAGGAATATACATTGGAAACTCTGCGCCTGTTTCAAAAAGAGCTCCATAGTTTGTTACAACACTGTACAATCCAGCAGACATTGCCTCTAATAAAGATATGCATGAAGTTTCTTCAAATATACTCGGATACACATACATATTATAATTTTTTATATTTTCTCTTATGTATTCATTTGGTTTATAACCAATGTAATTTACATTAGGTAAAGACTCCGCTTGATCATAAAGAGCTTTATAATCTTTATCATTTTTATCCATAAAATCTTTGCCATAAACTTCACAAGATGAATATACATCTAAAGTAATTAATGGGTTTTTAACTAGCTGCATTGCACCAAGTAATACGGATAAACCTCTCCAAGGAGTGTTTTGATGTATGATTTTTATGGGTTGTCCTTTTTGATAAGGTTTTGATTGTTCTATTTTATCTACACCGTTTTTTATAACAATACATTTTTCAGTAGGTAGACCAAACATCATTCTAAACTTTTCATGATTCCAATGAGAATTAAATACATACCAATCATACTTATAATGATTAGTTTTATTTTTAAACCAAGGGTATAAATTAGGTTGATCGTAAGAATTTTTTTGCCAAAGTATATTTACTTTATTTGAATCTAATAGAACTTTACCTGGTATCGAAGTACAAATTTGTACCTGGTCTAATAATTTTTTATCTACGTATTTATTTAAAAAACTTAATTGTAATTCAGTTCCACCTTTAGGTGTTAGATTTCTTATTTTCATTCATTACTTTCTGTAGTGCATTTAGTCCTTTAGGTGAAACCTGTATTTCAACATCCTGAGCAATATGTTCTGCTGTTGTTTCAGTATTAGGATTAGCTATATCGGACTCTTTCTCTGCTTCATCTTTATATATTTTATTGGTTTTAGTATTTCTAATAATCACTGTAGTGGTACAATGTATTTTTAATAAATCTTCATTTGCCATTATCCATTCTCCTGTGATCTGTCTATCAAAGCATAACTTGCAACACCTGTTATTTCATTTGCTACATCTGCTTGCATCTTTATAACATCCCCTGCTTCTAAATTCAAGGTGTTTACAATCATATTTGTCATATTTTTATTAAGCTGTGCATGACCTATTTCTACGTCACTGCCACCAAATTTTTTTAAATATAAATCAACATCTACATTTGATGCATTCATGTGACTGGCTTGTACTGTTTTAACAATAGCTACTGCTGATACAGATATATTTAAAACCGTAGTTAAATTAGTAGTAGTTAAATCAAATACTTCGCTTTTATATTGTATAGTCATTAGGATAAAAAATAATTATATGTATTTTGTTCTTCTTTTAAATCATTTTGAAATGAAAAATTAAGTTGGTTTTTTAAAGTCTCAACAGATTCCAAAATTTGTCTTTGATTGTCTACTTCATATTCTTGTTTTGGTTCTGGTATATATGCAGTTATTTTAGCCATTATCTTCTTCCATCTGGTTTAGCATCTAATCGCATTGTGCCATAACGCCAGGTTTCACCCACAGCATCATTTTCTATCTTAAGTGCTACTAGTCTTCCTCTAGCACGTGTATCTATTTTATCAGTAGATGACGAAACTGTAAAGGGTCCAAGAGGTGAGCTTGCAGCTGTATCACTTGGATAATTGTTTAATAATAAAGTAATTTTTGAATTACCAGTAAGCACTTGAAAGTCAGGTATAAATCTTTTAACCGACATTATGTATTCACCGTCTCCCCGTAAATCAGCAATATTATTAGAGTTAGTAATATCATAATCTCCTGATTGGATGTATGCGTTAATAGAGGTTGTACCAGTAATGCTATTCACTTGATCAGTTCCTATTTCATGAGCATAGTAAATTGATGCACCGAATAAATTACTTATTCCTTGTATTGGAAAAGTAGGAGTTAAAGTTTTATCATAATCGGTTGCGTAAGGGTTATTAAAAACTCCTTGATCAACATAAGAACTTCTAGAAAGAGATGATGTTGTCCAACATTTTTCACCATAATTATAAGTAACACATCTATTTATCTGAGTTGTGTTAGCTTTTGGATAAAACCAGTTTATTTCATTATATAAAGTATTATGTTCACAATATATTAGTTGACTAGAACTGTAATTAACTCCTAAGTTATCTCCAGATGTTGTAAATACAAAGTCTTCAACTAAACATGGTATGGCCTTAACAGTACCATCATACATAAAAAATCCACCTTCACCTGACATCCAAAATACAACACCATTAGAATATGATAAAGCGTTTTGACCAATTAAACCACAATTTGTACCCACCTGCCTAACAGAAAAAGTAAAAGGTGGACCAACAAACTGAATAACGTAAGCTGATGAATCAGTTAATACCAATGTATAATCTTTACCGGATACGGCTCCAACGATAACATTTCCTTTATCTAATCTAAAGGTTCCTGCAGTGTTGGTTGCAGTTGGAGTATATGTGTTAAAATCTTCTTGGTTTGAAAATCTTATAAACATTGGATCCTGAGTCGTTGTATCACCGATTGTAGTTTCTGTTCCAAAATGAAATACATGTCTATCTCTATCCGATACTTGTGTTAATCTTGTTTTAGTAGGTGCATTAGCCATAACCGTTGCTCTTGCACCTTTTCCATCTGGACCTCCTGCATCCCATGTAAATGTTTTACCATTTAAAATAGTTGCAATAAGTATTTGACCAAAATTATCTAAAGACCATAAACCCGGATCAAGGACTACACTTGTTGAAGTTCTTGCTGTTCCCCAGGTTGAATCATTCCAATACGATGTTCCCCAACCAAAGTTAGCTGTTTGAAAAGTTGGACCAACAATAACATAAGGATCAATTTGTGCTGAACCTGTGCCTGATGTAGTACCCGCTGAATTTGAAGGCATTATAATATCAAACGCATTAACTGTAACATTGGTAATTTCAAAAGTGTTATCAGTAAAATCGGTTGTTGCATAACCAGATCCTGTTGGGACGGTAACAGATGAAAAAGTTACATAACGTCCTTCTTCTAGACCATGTGATGTTTTATTTACCGTGACCGTTGCTGAACCTGATGTAGCATCAAAGGTTGCTCCGGTGATGGCTGTATCTAAAGGAGTAATGTCATAAAATTGTTGGTTATAATATAAAAATAAACCTTGCGATGTACCAATCGCTGCATATTTTTCTCCGTTTAAGGATACAAAAGAATGTTGTGCACGCGCTGCGCCTGGTAAAGTTTTGTTAGAAATGGTAAGTTGTGACCATCCACCTATTTTTTCAGGTAAGCCATACCTAAATCTAACAAAGTCCCCATCTACCCATTGAGATTCTGCGCCTGATTCTGTGACTTGTTTATTGAAACCCGGTTTGAAATTAAGTTTTTGTAGCATAAATATCTTTATAAACCGTTTTGACTTTGAGATAAAGTTAAATATCTACAGGGTTTTGTATGCTTCTATAATTAATGAAATTATCCTTGTAAAGCCTCTATTTCATCGTCTGTTAATCCTAATGCTTTTAATTTAGATTTAGCTGATGCTTTGTCGTTAATTTTTTTAGTTTCAGCGTCTGCTTTTTCTTGTTCTACAACTGGTATCATAGCTTGTATATCTTCTTTAGAGATTGGTGTTGTGCCATTGTGCCATTCTATTTCGCAAGTGTTAATGTCTGAACCTCTTACAACTACTTCTGCTTTAGGATTTATTTTTAAAATTGTGTCTATAATCATTATCCAGCTACCTCCATAAGTATAATTGATGCTTCCATATTAGATGGAGAAGTTGAGATGGAATCGCCTGAAACATATCTAGCAAGTTGAGTTGTATATGTTAATGCACTCGTGCTTGATGGTGTATCAAGAAAATTTATAGTCTGCCTTCCATATGCAGACCGATTATTACTTCCTACTACTCTTAAATATAATTCAAATCTTTCTACACCACCTGAAATAACTGTAGTATCTCTCATTAATCTAATTGAACCACCAGCTTGACTAGCAGTTGTATTTTGAATTAAATAAGATTGATTAACTAAAACTAAAATTTTATTACTTGTACTAATAGGTGTAATAGAAGCTGTTAGACCAGTATCAGTATAAGTAGATGTAGAGTTTGAAACTGGAGTTGCATGAGTTCCTTGAACAACTTGCAAAATTTTACCAAAACCTGCAGTAGCACCTGATGCAAGATTAATGGTATCCCCACTCGCACCTAGGGTTAAGGTGGTTCCTGATTGAGGTTCTATTGCATCAACTTCAAGTTTGCTCATATTATGCTCCTATCAACGCGTTAATTTCTGCGTCGTCCAATCCTAAATCTTTTAGTTTTTGTTTGCCAGATGCTTTTTTATCTATTGCTGTTTGTTCAGCGTCTTTTAATTCTTGTATCTTTGCATCAATTTCAGCTTCAGTAGGTTTTGTAATTGAACTGTCATGTACGATAATATTTTCGTAAGACATTCTATGTTCACCAGTCCAATCTTTTTTAAAGCCAAACCATTGACCAGAGTGCATTTGTGCTAAAGCATAATTTAACCATTCTCTATTATTCATTTTATGTATCTCCTAATCTTATAAAAGTTGAAGCATTATTATTAACACTTGAATTGCCAGCTACTGTTGTGGCTGTAGTATGGTGAGTAACTTTAAAAGAAACTTTAAAATTTGAAGCGTTAGTGACATCAATTATTGCTTTTGTAAATACTGAAGCATAAGTTGTTTGGTTATCTACTCTACTTATGCTTGTATAACCATCAGCAATAACGCTGTAATTAGAACCACCATCCGTTGATAATTGTATAGCAAGTTCATTATATCTACTATTTGAATTTAAATACATATGTGTAAAAGTATCAACTAGATAAATGCCTGTTTGAGGAAAAGTAAATATTCCAGAACTTTCTGACATTCCTGTTCCAATTTTATCAAAACTTGTATCATTTCTTTCCCAATTTGCTGTTATTGGAATTGCATTTCCTGTAAAACCTGCTGTCCATCTCCATTGGTCAGCTTCTGTAATTCCAGTATTAGGTAAGCTACTAGTAAATGTACCAGAACCATTTGAGGTAATAATTGCATTGCCTCCTAAATCTTTAATCTCATTTACTTTTAATATAGATGCCATTACTCTCCACCCCCATTATCTATTATTTCGTTACCTTCTATTGCAACCCATTCTTGAATTGCTTGGTAATCTGTGTTTGCTTCGTCTAGTGGTACAAATAAAACTTTTCCATTAGTTAAAGTAATTTTGTAGCTATCAAAACTACCTAAAATTTGGTCGTACATTTTTTCTACTGTATTAATCATAATTATAACTCTGCGTCAGCAGACCAACCCCCCTCAATAAATCCTCTACAATTTGTTAAACCAGTTCCTTGAACTTCAAACATAAGTGTTGATGAAGATTGAATAGTGCTAGGTGTAAAATTTGCACCAGCACCACTTGAAAAATATCTCCATTGTGAAACATTAGCCATTGTAGGAAAAGCTCTCATTTGTACTGGTAAAGGATAGCATTTATAATAAGCGGTTCCACCATTTGCTACATAATCAGTTTCTATATCATTTGTGCTAAAATATCTTTGACATCTCTGTAAATTACAATCAACAGGTAAAAATTCAAAGTCGCTGGCTACCGAGCCTGCCTCTAACTGGACTCCCGTCACATACCATTCGTTTGATGTGCTATCTGCAAGATTAACTGTTTGACCAGCAACATTTTTATTGTCAGCATTAGCACCCCAAGAACTACTATCTCCACCTGTTCTATCAGTTCCACCTAATAATCCCCACCATAGAGATAAAGAATTATTATTATCATTATCAAATGCTCCTGCTGTATCTCCAGCAAAAGTTAAAGTTTTCTTCTCCCAAGTGTCAGCACTATTTATTGTATAAGTATTTCCGATAATTCTACTTTGGTCATTATTCAATAAACTAACATTATAGTCGCCAGTTTTATTTGACTTAACCCAAAAAGAAACAGTTGTACTTTGAGCAGAGGAAGTTCCAAATTTTAAATACTGTAGATTTTGACCTTCAAAACTTTGTTGTATTCTACACATATCATTAGTGGCTAATGATGCATCTGCTGTTGTGCAATCCATTTTTAAAGATGTTGCAAAACCTTGACCAGTAGGTACATCAGTTGATTGTGTTTGTGTAAATTCCCAAGTTGGAGAACCACTTTCTCTAAATTCCCACCTATCGCAAGTATGATAACCATTATCTCCATTTCCTAATCCTGTAGCAGAAGTTCCTCTTTGAGCAATACTCATATCCCCATTGATGATGATGTTTTTCATACCAACGGTATTTAAAGAAACATAAGTACCTGTTCTAGGACTAACTTTATCAACTCTTATTTCACTCATTATACAATTACCAAATTTCCTGTTACGGTTACAGTTTCTGAAAATGTCACTGGACCTGCTAAAACTGCAGATTCAATCGTTATAATATTATCTATTGTTTCGGCATGAGTATAAATATCCTCTGCACCTGGTTTGTTACCGATGTAAGTTGTAGTATATAAACTATCCATTTATTCTCCTTATGCACTTATTGAATCAACGACGCTCACATAAACATCCGCTGATGTTGCAGTATTACTTTGCACTTTCAATACATCTGTATTCTGCATTACAACTTTAGAGCCACCTGTTATAAGCTCAATGGAACTTGCTGGTGGAATACTTAAATCTTTTGCAACGTATCTGTCTGTCGATCCTGTTACTGAAACCCATACATCAATTGTAATTGCTGCAGCTGTTGTGTTCGTAACTCTTACTCCAATAACAGCGTCATTTGAATCTGCTGTAAATACCGTTACTGCACTGTTTGTTGCTTGTGCGCTATATCTTGTAAAATCTTGTGCCATTTATTTTTCTCCTCTATAATGCGATTGCCATCGCTACGGCAAAACCGTTACTTGCGACATTTGATAAATTATCACTATACTCTATAATATCAGTTCCATCAGAATATACAAGTTTATTTGTCTTATCTGTAGCAGAAAAAGTAGGTCCTGTTCCAGAAGTTGTTTTAACAGTCACTGTAAAGGCACCCGTAGTTGCATTTTGTATAACGTAGGTTTTTTCAATTCCATCCGGTACTATTACATTTACATTTCCAGCGATAGTTCCAGTTAATTTTAAAACTTTATTTTTACCATTGGATAAGGCACCATTTGTAAAAGCTAAAGTTGCACCTGAAGTAACTCCAACTGCATCATAACCACCAATTGCTTGTTCTAAAATAAGTAAGTTTGTATTTGTAATTTGACCCCAAGTTCCTGAATTTTCACCTGTTGCCTGAACCGTTAGTTTTAAACTTGCTGATGTTGAATTTGCCATATTTTGTATTCCTTAAAGTATTGTATATTAATAAATCTATACATTACTGTCAAGCAACCTCTTTCCAGGATGAAGAGGTTCCTGTATTAATTTTTGTCCAATTGCTAGTTGTACCTGTGTTTATATCGTTATATGTAGCCTTTGATCCAGTGTTTATAGGATTCCAAATAATGGTTTTAAATGTTCCTTCTGATATTGTCAAATTAATTCCGGTTAAAAGGACATCTGCATTTGCTTTAGCTTCTACGACATTTTCTTGAACTGTTAATTCTTGACCTACTAAATTAACCTCAACACCTGTTACAGCTTGGACATTTCCTTCCGTAGCTGTTAAATTAATTCCAGTTAAGTTAACATCAGCGTTCGCTGCAATTGAAACTGTTCCTATATTTAAATCAAGTTCATGCTCTCCACCTGAAATAATATTAACACTACCACCCGCTGCAACAGAGTAAGTACCAAATGTCCAACTTAACTGTTGTCCAGTTAAATTAACATTTACATCTGTAATAATATTTGGAGTATTTTCTTGAACAGTTAATTCTTGTCCAGTTAAATTAATGTTAGCAGTTCCGTTAGCTGTAACATTATTAAGATTAGAGGTAAGAGATTGACCTGTTACATTAGCATCTACATCTATAGTTACTGTTGGATCACCGTCATTAGTAGTTAAATTAAAACCTGTAAGATCTACAGATACATTAATTTGTGCTAATCCCCAGGCACCTGTGCCCCAAGTATAATTACCATTCCATCCGGACATTTAAAACCTCCTTGTTAGCCAGAGATTCTTAATATAGCTGCTGATGTAGTGAATGCTGGAAAAACAATTGTAAAAGTTCCGTTCGTGCTAGTTTTATCTGTTGAAAAATCTAGTGCTGCAACAGCAGCATTTGTTGTAGCTGAAGAAGTATTATAAATTAAAGCTCCTCTTGCAGTAATTGTTGCACCTGTAAATGATAGATCATTAAAATCAACAATCGCAACACCTGACGCAACTGAAGTACTTGGATTTGGTTGTACCAATGCTCCACCACCTGAAGTGTATGTTCCACTATTTGATACTTCTGCAGTAGTTGTAAAAGAAGTTGTTGCTGAGTTTAAAGTCGCTGAAGAAGTATAGAGAGCTAATTTAAATTTATCACCACCAAATTGAAACTCCATGTCTCCTTCTAGTAATTGTTTTTTAAATGTATTTGCAATTGCTTGTGTTATTGCCATAATTTTATCTCCTTATTTGCCTCCGACTCGAGGAGTACCTGATTGGTATTCATCTCGTCTTCGTCTTCCCATTTGTTCTATTGAGAATCCTTTAACTGCTTCAACATATTTTTTATCATATAACTGTAGCATGTCAATGGGCCCTTTTAAAAAGCCATAAGCTTCTATTAGGCAAGCATACAATAAACCGTTGGGAAATTCGGTGCTTAAGTATGTAGTTGTATTTGTACTTGATAATCCGGTCGGTTTCAAGATATAATTTAATTGAATCTCATAAGTAGCGTCTGGTGCAGGAGCTAAAACAATAGTGCTTTCATCCCACATGCCATAATATTTAGGAACTCCTGTAGCTGTAGTAGGACTATATTCAGACATAAAACTAGTATCTCTAAATTCTAAAAATTCTCTATTATCAGGTTGTGCACTTCCATCAGAGTCTACTATTTGAGCCGATCTAACCACTAATAACCTCGCCGGTGCATTTATAAATCTTTGTGAAGTAAGCAAATTAGCTGTGTCGTATCTTCTATTATTATCTGAATCAACCTCTCTAAGTATTCTAAATTCTGCATCTTCGATAAATCCATTTATAATAGTAGGTGTTAAAACATTTGCGTCTACTTCTGTGTAATCTCTAATTTTTTGTACTAATTGATCGTATGTCATGATCTATCATTAACAGGTCCAGCTAAACATTGGAACCCGCCTCCCGTTTCTGTGCTACTTGCAGCACTAATTAAATTAAAAGTAAAACTGTTAAATTCTGTAACAGTTGAAGGTTGTCCCGCTTGTGTTACTACTGTTGGAACCATCGTTACTGCGTAAGCACCGTAAACTTTTGCTCCACTTGAGTGTTCACCTTCGGGTGTGTTTTTGGGAGTCTGTCCTCTGAAAGGAGCAGCTGTTCCTCGAACACAATTCGATAAAACGTTTGCTGAGTTACCATTGTAATAAATAGTTTCAGTTTCATATAATCCAGATGTTGAATTTATTTTTTCAATTGCAATGTATCCTTGACTAGGAAAAGCAGATGAATCTGTTAAAGTAATTGAAATGTCTGTTGCTGTAATATTTCCATTTAAAGTAGTTTCTAATTGTAGGGTAGAAATTGCAACTCCTCCTACAGGACTCTTAACATCATAGAATCTTATAAAGTCTCCATTTTGATAATTACTAAAAGGAAAACTTACAGAAACTTGGGTAGAAGCATTAGTCATTGTAAAAGGATTGGTTGGTAAAAAATCTGTAGTTGGAAATTCTGTTCTTGCAGGTCTTGGGTGAGGCAATCCTTGTGGGTCTGCAGTGTACGGTTTAGGTTCTAATTGTGGCTGCTTCGGTTCGTATTCAGAAGTATGAACTCTTGCACCATTCCACTCTTTAACCATTTCTCTATAAGGATACGCTAAACCTGATCGGTCTGAAATAAATAATGCGTATCTTCCTTTTGATAAATTTCCCATAATTATATACTCGGATAATAAGTTTTAGGTGAAATGTAAACACTCGCTGAAGAACCATCTTCTTCTAGAGCTCTAGCCAATTCATCCTCATAAATTAATTTTGTTTCTTGTATTCTTGGTTGTGCGTATTTCATAGATAGATAATACGTTAAACCTGCAACCATGCAAGGTACAAATCTATAAGGTACATCTGTTGCATTAGTGTAGGCACCTGCATCTTCAATTCTCTTCTCATAATAAAAATTAATAACATCTCCGTTTTGAGAAGCACCTGGTGTTAAATAAACTGTTATTAAAATGTGATCAATAAATCTTTGAACAAAATATTGGGAAGGTTGTCCTGTAGCTGTTTTATTAGACAATGCCTGATATTGAGATCTATTTATTTTTTCTAAAGGTGAATCAACATTAGAATTATTTCTATAAGAACATTCTAAAATTTCTGTAGCTTGATTTACAAAATTAGTAACAGTATCACCACTTGAATGAGTAGCTGCCGTAGTTCCATTGACTCCACGTGTTACTCCAGTGAGCTCTAAACTGTTAAATCCAGTGTAAGAAATATTTTCAGACCCTATATTTATAGTACCTGTAGTTGACATGTTATCTATAGAAGCTAATGTAATTCCTGTGGTAGCTGTTGTAGAAGTAATTGCAGCGGTTAGTGTTGAAGTTACTCCGTTAGAATTTCCATCTGCTGTAGATCTAAAAATTTTATATTCGTTTTGACCATTTACTAAAGTAATATTAGTATTAGCTACTTCCCAAAATTTAAGACCTCTATTTCCCCACTCCTGAAACATTATATTTAACGATCTTCGAGCGGTTTTTAAATTATAGCCGCTCATGTCAAATTGACCGAGTCTGTTATAAGACTCTTCAATTATCTCGTCGATCGAAAACGTTTTGTCAAACGTCGTAGTACCAGAAGTAGTATTGGCCATCTAATTATCCCGCTGTTAAACCTGGTCCTGAATATTTTTCAGTATATAATGTATATGCAGTTACATTTTCTGTGTTTGATACAAATACACCATTTGGAAATACTAATCCAGCTTCAGGCATATTCATAGTATAAACTTTTCCATCAGGAGTGTCTATATCTAATATACTATCTCCATTGTTATCACATAAAGTTAATCTTGCTGCACCTGTTCCATCTGGAGAAATAGATAAACCTCTTAATCTTATAGGTATGTCTACCGGTGTAGCAAAAGGTAACTGTTGAATTGAATCACCAGAACTTGCTGCTTGTGCAGTTGTTCCGTTTACGCCTCTTGTAACATTTGTTAAACCCGGATAAGTGGTTGAATTAGTTTCGTTTGGTAAAAAACCTGTAACGCTTGAAGAAATTTCTAGCTGTGGTCCCCATATTAAAATTCCATCAGTTGTATTTCCTACAAAAGAAAAAGTAGAAGAATCCGAACCTACACCAATTAAAATTCCGTCAGCAACAACAGAACCTGGAGTTGTTAATGTTATAGCACATCTAAACCACCCATTACCTGCATCTTGTATAGCTGCACTTACTCCCGATACAGTTGATGCTACCGTTCCAGAATTTAAATCAAAATATGCAGTGGTATTTTGAGGAACGTTAGACCCTTGTCCAACAGTTAAAGATAGACCTGTGTAACCATTTTGTTTTCCATAAACACTGAAAGTATATTCAGTGCTTGAAGCTAATCCCGCAGGGTTTTGATCAATTCTATGAGTGTTGTTATCTACAGTAGGAACTATTGAAACTGCTGTATTTGTTCCATCTGGTGCTGTTCCAGCGCTTGAGGTTTTTGTAGCTCTTCTTAAAGGCCATGAACTAGCAAAACCAGTTTGTTTTAATTTTTGTATAGTAATTGTATCAAAACTCACAACCTCATTAGTTGATTCAATCTCCGCAACAACACTAGTTGAAAAGTTAGTGGTACTGGCAACAGGAATATAATTCTGTGTTGCGTTAATATTTTCTGATAGCGTAGTATCTACACTTTGAAGGGTAGACCTTGTTGCTTGAGAATCAACTGAAGCCATTTAATTACCCCGCTGTTAAACCTGGACCAGAATATTTATCTGTAAATAATGTATATGCAGTTACATTTGTTTTTGTTTTACAAAAAATTCCTTTCGGGAATAAAATTCCATCTTCAGGAAAATTCAATGTAAAGACATCTCCTGTTGGAACATCCGCGAATAATAAAGTAGTTCCAGAATTTGAAGTAGTTGTAAGCTCTAAAACACCAGCTCCACCACCATCAGATGCAATTGATATTGCTCTTAATCTAATAGGTTGAGCAACTATTGCTGAAGGTCCTGCTGCCGCTGAAGATCTAGTTGCTTGTATATCACCTTTTGATGCCATAATTTTTTCTCCTTAAAATTAATATGTGGGGCCGAAGCCCCACACTAATTATTTATTATAAGTCTGCTGCGTCTTGAACAGAATTGTTTTGTATGTACATAACAGTAACTGTAGCTGCACCAGTTGTTGCGTCACCACTAGCCCCTGTAAAATCAGCAAGAACTTGTATGTCAGTCGTACCAACATTAGTTGCTTCTGTATCTAAAGTACCGTGAGTAGTTGCTAAAGCTTTAACATTAGCTGTAGCTATAAATGCATCACCATCCGCTACTGTTCCAACTGAAACAGTTGCTGCACCAGTATCATTATTCACTGTAGTAACGTTTAAAATTACATCTACTATTTGTGAATTTGCTGGAATTACTGCGCAAACTTGATTTAAATGTGAAGCACCAATAATATCAACTTTCACTGATTGAGACATTACAACTTGTCCAACATTTGCGATGTTAGTACCAAGTGTTGTACCTGTAGTGTTTGAAATCGTTCCCGCTTTTACTGGTCCCGAAAAAGTAGTATTTGCCATGATTATTCTCCTAGTTAAATTCTACATAGTCTCTAGGCCGTCGACTATACTGCGTCTATGCAGAATATTAATTTATGTATAGTGTGGTTATTCTATACTAGTTTTGAGTAGAGTGCAAGAGAGCCTGTAGTGCGGAGTGGATTTTTTCCAACGATGTAGCTTTTTATTAAGTAGCTACTGAAACTTCAGGAGCAGAAACTTCAACAGTGTTCTGTCTATGGGCAATTGCTGCTTCTTCCAGCTTGATCTTAGTGATGATCTCTTTTACTTTGTCATCAATTCTGACCATTTCAAGAGTGTATCTGTTATTATCCAGATGCTCCTGTTCCCACTTCAACTCCAAGGACCTTTTTGCTTTGTATAGGTCTTGTATCATTTATAACCTCTTCAAAAGTTATTCTATTTATCTTAGAATCATAGTTTTTTCCAAGATCTTCCCATTTTATACTATTTTCTCCTAGCTTGTCAAGTATAGCTAGTTCTACAGCTTTTGCATTATCTTCAGCTAGTATTTCAAATTTAGCATGATGATTGTATGCAAAGATATTAATGAGAAGTTTTTTCATGAGTTTTTCTTTCTTATTTTGTAAATGAGGCGGGATTGTGTCCCGCCTCAAAATTATCTATTAACTGATTCCAGGAGAACCGAAAATTCCTCTAAAGTCAGAAACACCAAATTGGTATCTTTCTCTAGCTTTGAATCTTAAGTTTCCAGTATCGAAGTCACCTTCCATAGCTGTTTTGATTGGTGTTCTAACGAAATGTTTCATTCCGTTTGGAACATCAGTGATAAGGAAGAACGCATTAGGATCAGTTAAGAAATTGTTCACTCTGTAACCTTGAGGAACCATTCCCATTGATCTGATTGCGTTGATATCATTATCAGCAGTTTGAACTCTGCCTTCTGATTTCATCAATCTCTCAGCTTGAAATTGTAGCGCAGAAGGGACAATCATTTTTGTCGCTTTCGCTGCAATTTTTAAACCTCTTTCATCAGTAAACGCTGCAATGTCAATAAGAGATTGCTCTAATGAAGTTTCGTTTAAGTCAGCTGCTGTAGCTAAAGTGTTTGACGTAGTACCAGCAATTGTTGGGTGAGCTGTGCTAAATAAATTAACACCATCCCCAGAAGTGAAACCACCTCCGAAACCATTAACCAAAGGGTTAACAGATTTAACTTGCTTAGTATTAGCCATACTTCTAGCTAACGCTTTTGTATATCTGCTTGACAGTCTGTCATACAGGTTATCTTCCACCGCTTCCTCAGTAATAGCGAAGGCAAGAGCCACAGTTTCCATAGTGTATCTTGCAGTGTAAGTTTCTTGAGCATTGTCAAAAACTACACCTGAACCTTCAGGTTTTACTTGAGCATTAGCGAAACCAGATAACATAACTTCTTCTTCAAAAGCTCTGTCTGATGTTTCTGTTGCATATATCTCAGCATGTTGATTTTCGTAACGTTTGTATTCCAAGCCGAACAGCGCGTTCAAACCTGGCTCTAGTTCTTTAACTAGTTGTCCTCGTGATATAGCCATAATTTAATCTCCTATTCTGCTATTATACGCCGTTAGCTGTTTTCAAGAAGTGCTCATTGATCATTACAACAAAGTTAACGTGCGAAGCAGTTAAATCATTGTTCTTAATGTCTTTTGAAACACCAACCACTCTTAATTGTGCTGTAGTAGATACTCCAGTAGAGTCATCTAGTTCTACACCTGAAAGGTGATCGTGTGTACTTCCTGCTGCATAAGTTAGGTCGTAGTTCATAAATACGTCCGTTTGTGCAGAAGCTGTCGTGTTGTCTGATTGAATCTCAAATCTCTCGTAAGGATCTGAAGATACAAAGCCTACGATATCTGTAGCAGTATTACTTGCTAATAGATGGTTCGCAAACGTTGGTTTACTTGTATTCGCGTCAGTAAAGAAAACTCCGTTTAGAGCTCCTAGTAAAGAATCACCTGCGCCTGCTACACCGATAGTTCCAGTATTTAATGCTTTTACTGGATCTTGACCGAATATAGCGCCTGCTGATGCTGCAATACTAAATTCTGCTAAACCTTGGTTATCTCTATTTTGACCGATTTTTCCAATTGCTCTTAAGCCGAAAGGACTATCTTGGTTTGCCATAGTTTTTCTCCTTAGTTAATTTAAATGATGAACTAGAAATTGTTAAAAAACTATTTCTTCGTACCACCAAAAGTTACACGAGTATTTCTATCAACACTGATAGGCATACTTGGATGCTCTTCCTTTAGTAGATCGTTATCAAAGGCATTTTCGTTATCCTGCGCTTGTTTACGATAGTAATCAGCGTATTGTTTTGCGATCTCTACAGATACTCTAGCGAGCACTAGGCCACCTTGACCGATCACTCCCTTGTACTTACCGTCTTGTACTACAGCATAGTCCGTTTCATTGTATTCATCCGCTCTTACTAGTTCAAAGCCAGATCTTATTCTGCTTTGCACATTTTTAGAATCGTCGAATCCCATTGACTCAGCTCTAAGCCATCTGTGTACAAATCCTGCCGGTGCAGGGGGTGCATCTAATAAAGATGGTGGAGCCCAGACTTTTGGTCGAGATGTTTTTTCTCTAGTCTGACTCGCACGTGAAGTTTTTTTATCGTCTATATTTTCCATGCTTATACTCCTTCCGTGATTTTTAATTGTTCCGCATAGTCTTTAAGTGGCACACCTAATTTTTTAGCAATTGCTACCTGTGAGGGCGTGAGTTTCACAATTTTGCGACCAGAAGACCTGTTAGCTCGCGTAGCCGAAGCTACAGTTTGAGTAGGTCTAGTCGATTCCTGAGTAACATTAGTATCAAACTTGTGCGGAAATTCAAGTCTTATTCTTCTATCTACCTCTGAATAATATTCTTCAGCTTCGGTATTAGGATCATATCCTTCAATTTCAGTCAACTGTCTGTGTATTACTTTTGCTCCCTCAGTCATTATTGGATCTTTGTTGAACCATTCATTTTTTCTAGCCCAATCTCTTGCTCTAGAATCAACTTGTCTTGGTACATCCACTTCTTGTTGTATTTGTTGTTGAGGTATTGGAATTTGAGCTTTCTGTTCAGCTTGTCTAGCTTTTAAATCCGCAAGTCTCGCTTCTTCATAACCTAGTCTTGAAATTTCTGCACTTGCAGCAACTTCAGCTTTAAGATCGCTTTCTTCTCTAGCTTTTGCAAGTTTTGCAACAGCCGCTTCCATACCTGATTTAATTCTATTCTCTTTTTCAGACACAAATCCTGTATCTAATTTTGCAAGTCTAGAACTTAAGGCTTCTTTTTCAGCTAAAACACTTTTTGCATATATCGTAGCTGCTTCTTCTCTTCGCTCCGACTCACGCATTTTTTTAGTTAGTTTAGCTATTCTTCTTTTTACTCCTTCAGAGTATTCTTCTAATTCTTTCTTTTTTTCTGTATTCTCTTCGCTAGCTTGAACATCAGTTGGCTCATTAGATTTCGCATTTGCGTCATCGGCGATACCACCATCTTCAAGTTTTGTTTCACGTTCGTTTTCATATGACTTATCCGTTCCTGGTGTTTTTTCTTCGACAATAGTTTCTTCAATTAATTCTTCTTTAACTGAATCTAATTCTACTTCGGCACCTGGTCCGGAGGTATCTATGTTAACTGGTTTGTCTGTGTCTTGCATAGTATTCTCCTATGGTTAAAATGTATGAAGTATATCTTCGGGTTTATCGATGGTTGCTAAAACTTCATCATCATTTAGCAATCTAACTTCCCCACCATCTATAGGTAATCTTGAACCCGCATAACGAGCAAAGATAACCCAGTCTCCTTTTTTGCACCAAGGCCCTTCAGGAAATTTTTGTTTATCATAACAATATGGTCCCATCGAAAGGACGAGTCCACATGTAGATGCAACTTGTTGTCTTTCAAGTGTGTCCGCTCCTAAAAGCAAACCACCTTTAGTTTTCTCTGGCATCTTAAAAGGTAAAACTAAAAGTCTCCAGCCAGTTGGCTGAGGTAACTTTGAAGTCTCTTTTGTTTTTAAACGTTCGTATCCATCAACTTCTTTTTGATGTTGTTCTTTATTTTCTTTTTCGTATTTTTCTGCCAAAGCGTTTTTATGCTTTGGGACTTCTGTCTTTTCCAATGTCGACGACTTTGCCGTCTCTGTCTTTTCCATTCGTTGCTCCTTTGTTTAGCAGGTTGGATATTTCCCCTGAAATATATTGGTAGGCGTGAGCCTGTCCCAACATGTACTTGTATTTTTCCATATTGTCAACACCACCACTCACCATTGCATTTGCAATTTGTTGATAGTTTTCTTTCAGTTGTTTTTGTATTTTAGTTATTAAGTTTATTTCATCTAACATTTGCTTTTTTACCTTTATTTACACCTTTCTTAATTATGTAGTCTTGTGTACCATTTGCACCTATCTCAACTTCTTTTTTAAGATTACGAAATAGATTTTTTTGTTTTTCTTCTTTTTCTTTTTTTATTGAAAAAGCTTCTAATATTTTTGTATCTCTCATTGCACCAGTTATCTATAAAAAGTGATATGTTGTCAAGACCTGCAAAGAATCGGTAAACTAATCTGTCTAACATTTCCATCTTCTTCTAGCCTGACGTAGTCTAGAATTAGGATCTTTAGCAGCTTTAGGAAACTGTTTCATTTGACCTGCACTTCTTGCACAATACGACTTTCTACGGTTTGCAGCTTTTGATCCGGGTTTTACTTTTCCAGTCACTGCTGTTTTTAATTTACTACCAGGATTCGCTGCTCTGTAAGCTTTGACTCCTGCTTGTGTCATTCCAGCCCCTTTTTCAGTAGGTCTAAAATTTTTTTTATTTCTTTTAGGCATTACATCACCACCTCTTTTAAAACCAGTAAGCATCTTGCCATAATATTTTTTATAACTTTGATTTTCTCCAGGACCACCTTTTATAAAGCTACCATCATATTTTGTGTTGGGCATTTTCATATTATTCCTCCAATTGCTTTTCTATCTCTTTTAGAAAAAGTAGCAACGTTAGTTGGTTTAGGTCCAGTGTTAGATACTGCTCGTTTTCGTTTGACAGCACTCGCCTTTTGTCCTTTTGACATCCGTGTGGCTTTTGCAAGTGGGACGCATTTTGGATATTTCCTCTTTGAGCCTTTGCTTCTCCCGCATGGTTGATACTTGCCGTCTTTCTTCGGTGCTCCAATATCTACCCATTTCTCGTCGAGCCATTTTTTTAATCCACTCATGAATTCTTTCCATAAGCGTTTCCTTTACCTTTAGTAGCTACTTTACATATCCCACCGCCGGCTTTTTTAGTCCGACCAACTTTACCCTTACAGTATTTGCTTGCCCAAATATTTGCGTATGCACTTGGGTACACATCAAATTTTTTCTTAGCAGCAGTTTTTCCTGCAGGACAAAGTTTAGCCATTATCTCGCTCGCATTCCTTTTTTGTAACCCATTCTTTTTGCAACGGCTGGAGCTACCTTTTTAAGTTTTCTTATGCCTTTACCTTTTTTACCTTTTGGAATTGGTTTTTTCATAACTAACCTTTTTTAATTTCCTTAACTATTCTTTTCTTTTCAGCTTTAAGATTTTTCTTACCTTTTTTAGAATAAGCTTTTTCTGAATCTACTCTTCCAAGTTCTTCAAGTCTATTCATACGCTTAGTATTTTTTTTAACCTTGCCGCCTTTTTTATACATAGCTCCGCCTTTCATACCCATATCGTCTTTGTAGTATCCTGAAGCCATATCTTTTCTAGCAGTGGACATTCCACCACCCATTTTCATTGCTCTTCCACCTACTTTCATAGGAGTTCTAGAGTTAGTTGTTTGTTTGTTAAATCTTGGATTTGCCATTATTTTTTTCCTCCGTTTTTAAAGATTTGTGTTCCCTTTATACCAAAAATTGATCCGACGACAAGGATCCAAAGGGTACTGAACCAAGTCGGCAGTGCCGCGAAATGCTCGAAGAAAGTTTTCACCTTATCGAGAGCGCCAGGATCATCCGAGAAGACTCCCCAAGCGAGCACAATTATAGGGGCAGACAATATTACAAGAACAAATTCGTCCTTATAATCATTTTGACGTGCCTCTAACAATTTTCCCTGGTAAGCTTCCTCACCACGAGCTTGTCGTTCAGCGTGCAATAGCTGTGCATCAGACATTGCGACTTTTGCCTTCTGCTTGTTAGCATAAATTTTACTTCCAGCAGAAACGGCTAATTTTATTGCCGATAACCACATGTTAGTACCAAGTTGCTTTTTTACTTTTAGACTTTAACATTCTTCTAGTTCCTCTAACCTCAACTTGATCTCCAATACCAATTTTATTAGTAGGTGAGTCTTGGTTTGTAAGGATAGTAGATCTTGGATCTGTTTCTGTTCTAACTTCTGGAGTTGTAATCTCTACACCACCAGTTGCATTAGAGGAAGCAACAGTTCCTTTACTACCATAAGAAAGTTTATTTTTTAAATCTGCCATAATTTTCTCCTTAAGCTGTTATAATTATTTTTTTCTAAAATTTCTACCAAAATCGTGAACTTTACTTTGATTAGACATTTCTTGTTTAGCAAGGGAAGTTGCAGCACGTAATTCTGCAAGCTCTTCGTTTTGTTCAAGCTTTTCATCCTTGTTTTGTTGGTTCATAAAAGCTTTCATTCGGTCAAGATTTAATTTTTCTTGAGATTGTTGTGCTTTTGTAAAGTCATCTTGTGCTCTGATGTCCAATTCTCTAGCTTTTAACTTAGCGATTGGGTCATTTCCATATTCACCCATCATTTGTTGTTCTTCTTTAGCAAAATCTTCAAACATTTCTGCAATTAAAACTGCTTTTCTAGATTCTATCTGCATATTTATTGTCATCATCTGTTGTTGAACCTGTGGATCTTGTGCCATTGCAGGATTTGCTTGCATTTGTTGCTGCATTTGTTGCATCATTAAGATTTGATCTTTAAATTCTATTTCAACTTGCTCTAATGCCATCAAACTTATGTGTTCAAAAATATTTTTTTGCATAGAAGCAGTTACCATCGGGTTTCCTCTAGCCATCGAAGACGACATAAAGTTCAAATGGGCTGTTATATGAGCTCTATGGTCTTGTCCTTTAAAGGCTTGGAAGGGTTGTCCACCTAAAGCTTGAATAGCTTCAATACTAGGATCCATTGGCATTGGTTTTGGAACTGGTTTTAAAACCATGTCAATATTTTTTACACCTAATGCTTCATACATGGCACGATACGCATTATACAAGTTATGCATTTGCGGATTTGATTGTGCTAATTGTAATTCAGCTTGAGCGATTGATATTCTTTGTGTTTGAGAAAATATATTTGGATCAGCTACAGGTAAAATATCTACACGATCATCAAAGTCTTGTTGCTTAATACTTCGTTGTCCACCTACCACATCATAAGGATACTCTTGTGGTAAATATGTTTTAAATACTCGAGCAAGCATTTTAAACTCATTCTTAAGACTCACATAAATTCTTTTGTGAATCGCAGACATTGTTCTGCTTCCTCGTTCCAACAAAGCTACTGTCGTTCCCACTGCTGCTTGTTGATTCCCGTCACCTACTTGAAGGTCAGCGATCGAGGCAAATCTTTGCCCGGCTGAAACAACGACACCCATAAGCTGTAACAAAGTTTGTGAAGGCTCTTTAAACGGTAATGCCATAAAAGCATCTTTAATATTTCCGCCTGGAGCATCCACATCTCTAAATTCACCTGGAGTAATTGATTGCGCGTCATCACGTATTCTGATGCCGCGCATTTTAAATCCTGCTGGTAAATTGGAGAGGGTACCAGCATCTAGTAAAGATCTTAAAGCTGCAGTTGCAGTTCTTGATAATCCACCAATCATGTGGATTAAACCAAAACCATAAAAACCTAAACCAGGTAAAAATTTAAAATGTACGAAGTAAGAAATTTTCTTTTTTAATGGATCGTTAATTTCATAATTTCTTCTAATAGATAAAACTTCACGTGAACCTTCTTCAATAGTTACAATGTAAGGTAACTTAATTCCAGTAGGTTGACCATCTTGTCCTCGGTCCTCGAACCCTTCTAAATCTAGATCGACATGAAATTCTAAAATATTGTAAATGTCTTCATTTTTAGTTTTTTGTACACCTTCAAGTTCTCTTTCTTTTCTCTCTAAATCAGATTCAATATCTGCAGGAGCTCCAAGATCCACATCTCTGTAGAAACCATTCACTTGTTGTTTTCTTAAATCATTCTCTGTGGTTTTGATCACATGGATCACGGCCGTGGCATCTTCTAAAGATGTCGCAGAATAAGGTACAACCAAATCTTCTGCAGGTACAAATTTAGAAACTGCTCTGCCTAAAAGATCGTCATAGTAAACTTTCTTAAAGGCAGATCCAGCAAGAGGTAGGTAAAATAACAACTGATCGAATTCAGGTTCGTATTCCTTCATCTGATCCATCAATTGCCAATTCATAAAATCTTTTACTCTAGTTGATTGCATTTCTTTTTCAGGAGTAGGTGCTCCCATAATTTGAGTTCTAATAGGTCCATCAGCTGGCAATAATTCTTTGTAAGCTAACGCTTGAAATTGTGTGACTGCTTCAGCTAAAACTGGGTGGGTTGCACCTGCAGCTCCAGAGAACGGTTCTGTTTTATCTTCGTATTTAAATCCTAAAAGATCTAATCCAGTTATGTAAGTGTGTTCCCATTCTTTACGAGACTCTTTGTAGTCCATGTAGTTTTGATTTAATTCTGAACCTAGAGGACCTAATATTTCCTCTGGTAATAACTCGGCTAAATTGTCAAAGTGGTTTTCACTTTGTGCTTGGTTAAATGCTCCAGGTTCAAAATCAATCTCTACACCGCCATCTTCAGTGGGAGTAATTTCTGCGTCACCAGGGTTTGGTATCGATTCGTTAATTTCTTCTTGGACCTCGACTTGTTCTTCGGGCCCTGCTATTTCAACCTTTTTTCGTATTTCGGTTAAAGCTTTGTCTATTTCTGCCATTTATTTTCTCCAATTTATCTTGTTTATATGCTTTTGATTCATTAATCAAGCCTTGTGGATCAGGGCCACTTAACGGTGGGATTTGATCTCTTTTTACATAAGGCATGTTTTTAGTAAGGGTTGGATTTTTATACTTACTAGGATGTTTAAATACGAAAGTCATTACCAGTAAAATTTCTTTTTTCTTTTGGGTTTTTCTTCTTCTTGATAATCTTCAGGGTGATCTATAAATCCGCCTTGTCTGTATCTTAACAGAGCCTGTGTTGTACTGTCAACTAAATCGTCATGATCGCCATAAGGAAATGCTGCACACTCTTCTACAAGTTCTTGTGCAAACTCTTGATCGAGAGGCGCCCAAATTTGTCCAGCTTCAAAAAGTGGAGACACTGCATTTACTCTTGCAACTTTATCTTGACCTTTACTTGGTGTAAAATTCATTGCAGGAATTCCCATCTGTCTAAGCTCATACATCAAAGGTAGTCCTGATGCTTTTGCTTCAATAATGACTGTTTCTGGATTCCAATATTTATATTGCTCTAAGGCAACACGACGAAGTTCTGGAAACTCTAAACGTTCCTTATAAGAATCTAATAATATTAATTGACGAGGGGAGTCTTCATTAGGACGAAAAACTCCCCAGGTAGTAATTGCACTGTAGTCAGCAGTTTCTTTTTTTAAATACGCGGTATCATAACTTTGAATTGTATGCTCGATGTGAGGCATATGTTTAGACTCCCAATTTTTCCACCACTCCCTTTTAATGAGAGCTCCTTCTTCTGAAGTCGGGTTCTGCATATACTGCGCGTTCCACTTTGCAACACCAGCGGATGCTTTAACAGATTCGAGGTCCTCGAGCTTCCAATATTCAGGCCAGACTGGTTCTCCACTTGGAAGGATTGCAGGGAACTCTACGACTTCCCATTGATCCGCGTTCTCGTTTTTTTGTGCGTTCAATAATCTTTGTGTTAAATCTTTCGTAGACCATCTTGTCATAACCACAACAATACGACCTCCTGGTTGAAGACGCTGCCTTGGTCCTGATGTATACCACTCCCATGCATTATCAAATGCCGAAGGTGAGTTTACATCTTGCTCTGAATGTGGATCATCGATGATGAGTAGATCAGCACCTCTACCGGTTACCGCACCTTGGACACCGACTGCAAAGTATTCACCACCATCTGATGTATTCCAACGTCCTGCAGCTTTACTATCTTCTTGGAGTCTTGTATTAAAAATTTGTTGATACTCTTCTGAGTCAATTAAATGTTTTGCTTTACGACCAAAGTTTACTGCAAGCTCCGCTGTGTGAGTTGCTTGAATAATTTTTAATTTAGGATTCTGCCCGATCATAAAAGCAGGAAGAAAGAACGACGCAAATTCAGATTTAGTGTGCCTAGGTGGCATGTTTATAATTAGACGGGTCAATTCTCCAGAAGCCAATCTATTAAATTTGTCTGCTATGGTTTTATGATGGGACCCCTCTATAAAATCTGGCCACATCTTTTTTACAAAAGATAAAAAATTAGTTTTAACTTGTTTAAGTTCTTTTCTTTGATGTCGTTGTATAATCTGTATCTTGAGCTTTCTTCGCTCAATAGGATCTTCTATTTTATTAATATCTTCAACAGTTAGCATACATTTAAATATGGGTGGTAAAGTATTATACATGATTAACAATGCAAATCAAACTATATAGGGTAGGTCTGGGACCCCTATAATTTTAGGGGGTATTTGCGTAAACATAAAAAGTTTGAATTCTGATATAGTTCCTTTAGGGTCCCCTCTTAGGGTGGGTCCCGCCCACATGCTCTTCTCTAAATGAGCTATGCAGTTTCTGCATAGGATAATGTAGGATAGGCCATGCAAAAACTGCATGGCCATTTTTCCTTAACGAAGCTATTGTATTTTCTTAATCTTTCTCTCTACCCTTTCTTCCAAGTTAGATAATTGATTTACCATGAACCGATGTCGAGTATTTAAATTTTTAATACCTCGGTTCGTGATTTCTATTTTCAAACCAATGTGATCTTGAAGCATCATTGTTATGCTCGTGTCACTTGGATCAGAAATAAAGTAAGGCTTACCCCAAGTCATATCTAAAAATCTTATTCTAAATAAAATTTCTGGGATATTCTTTTTAGTGATTTCACTGATACCAGTTGTCATCAACATCCAACCTAAAGTATCCGCTTGAGATTTATGAACATTACTAAAAAGATCTTCATTGTAATTCTTCATCGTGTTGTAGTGTACTATTAGCATTGTATTCCTTTCGTTAAGTTAATAATGGAGTATCGCATAATCTCCTACATACGTCAACCCACTAAATAAATTAATTTAGCACTTTAGTGCCTGTGGATAACTTTGGCACAAGATGTAGTGTTTTTTTTAGGGTGGGCCCCGCCCACATGCTCTTATCTATTTTTTTCTAGTGTGGCGCGAGTGTGTTAATCTCGCGCCACGTTTGGTTATTTACTTATCAAATTTAAACTCCATTTGTTTTTGCTTAACTATTTTATCAACTCGGTCAAAGGCACGCTGTAATCGAATTTGTCTGTTTTGCTCATCAACAAATTTATTAGTTTCACGCATTGACCACAGGCCAAAACCAACGATTGCAAGCAACCCAAGTGCAAATAATATTTCCATATTATTTACTCGGTAATGCTAACAGCGAATTAGGTAAATCTAATTGTATGTTAGCTGTTGCCATTTCTTTTTGCAACTCAACCAATGTTGGTTGAATGTGGCTACCTGTATAAAGTATATTCAAACACTTTTTCTTTTTGTTCTCAAGTGCGTGATATAATTTATGTTTTGCTCTGGCGTGGACTTCTGCCTCTTCATAACAAGCCTTTTTAATTTTCTTTGTTATGTAATCAACAGCGTCTTTATCATCATGGATATCAATATTTATTCTGCTCATATCCCATTTATTACGTTTGATTGTATTATTAAAAATCTCGGATATCTGATCCGCGATTTTTTGTGCTTGATAGCGTAAATCATTTTCCATAGAATATTTTTTCTGTTGAAAATCTCTCAACGCTTTTTCTTTTTTTGCCATGTCTTTAATTAGACTAGGCAAGTTCTTATTTATTACTTGAGCGAATTTATCACCGACCTCTTCAACTTTATCTTGGGCTTGCTGTGATATTTCACGCTCTACTCTACTTGACGCAAGACTAAACTCATCTCTTACAAAGTCTTTGTAATGGTCAACGTGGTCTTTTCTTAATGGTTGCATAACGTATTCCTTTCATTGTTAAGTTATAAATATTCTTATAGGTTATTGTAGGATATAGTCAACCCTTAAAAAACATTTATTTTTATTTTTTTTATATGGGTGGGCCCCGCCCACATGCTCTTATCTAATTTCTAGTGTGACGGGTATTTCTACCCGTCACTTTTTTAATTATGCTTTTTTATATATTACAGTGTTACCTGCAATAAAATCTCCTGGGATACACATACGATTAGTTCTCTCCATCCATCTGAACCAAGAGTTAGTAGCACGAACATTTTTTTTAATAAACTCTGGTGCTTTCATTTTAGACTCTTCATCCATCCACATATCAAAAGTTCTTTTTGATATGTTTTTATCATATCCCGATTGTCTCTCAATCGTTGAACATCCAATCAACTTGTATAACTCTTCAAGCGTTGGTTTTTTTGGAGCAGTCCAAACTTCCTCCGTTCCGTCTGTCTGCCATCTTATTACTTTATACATTGTATTCCTTTCATTTATAAAAGAGTATCGCATAATATCCTATATTATGTCAAGCCATTAAATTTATTTTTTTCTTTTTTTTAGGGTGGGCCCCGCCCACATGCTCTTCTCTGGGTGCGACAATATTGTCCTTTAATAAATAGGATATTCTGATAAGGTCTTTTTATGTTATTTATTCTGTTTAGGTGAAATAAATAATTAGATCCAGGGGATACCCTAAAAATTCCCCTGGATCGAGATCTGCTTCTTAGTAGTTTTAGAGCACAAATAAATGAAACTACGCAGACGGATTTTACCCGTGGGAATAGACGCAAGGTTCGTCTCCATGCACGGGTACTGATCCCTGGTCATAAGATACAGCTGTGGGAAATCTAAGATATCGCAACTTATGACCTGGGATCGGAGTACCGATCCCAGGTTTATTGTGGGTTAACATGACTGCCACTAGCATTAACTACGGTTAATGGCAATAGACCCGATCCCGAACTAGGTCGGCCAGATCCAACGGTAGGCGCTAGTGCACAGAGTATTTGCTAGAGGCAAATGACCTGGTTCGGGATCGGCATAACGATCGAGCAATGCGCTCGGGCATGGAACCTGTTGTTAATTCTACCGTTAAAATGTCGAGGAATGGGTAGGTACTCGAGACAACAGGCTAAGCCTTTTTTTAAGTTTTTATTTTTTAGGGTGGGTCCCGCCCACAAGCACTAACCACAGGCTACAAGCTCAGAGGGTGGGTCCCGCCCACACGCTCTTCTCTGCGGCCGAATATTATAAAGGAAATTATAGGATATGTCAAGAAAAAAATTTTATTTATTTTGAGCTGCTGGCCTTGCATCTTATGCCATAATATCCTATATTAAATCAACTAACAAAAGGAATACAGAATGCCAAAATATAAAGTAACGCTTGAAGTTGATAGCGAATGGGTCAAAAACTTTGATTTAAGTTTTGACGCTGACAGTGAACAAGAAGCCGAGGCTCAAGCCTTGACTGAAGTTAAAATGAATCTAAGTGATTATATTACCGCTTATGCTGACGAGGTTGAAGAATGAAAGATATAATGAAATGCCCGACGGCTAAACAAGGCTGCAAGCCTGACGGCTGGCCAGCAGGTAACCCAAAATTTATGGACACTAAAAAAGCGTGGGATCTAGTAGGCGGCTTAAGTAAACCTGGCAAGATGCCAGGATGGTCAATTGGAATTCCTGCTGCCGAGTGTAACACGGGCAGCAAGTTGAGATTAATTCCAAATTCAGTTTGCAGTACCTGCTACGCCTTAAAAGGCTGCTATGTTTTCAAGGTTGTTCAAGATGCTCAGTATAGGAGGCTGAAGGCTTTGAAAAAAAAGCTTTGGGTCTTCGCAATGGTGACCCTGATCAACTCTAAAAAATCGGATGTTTTTAGATGGCACGATTCAGGCGATGTTCAAGATCTTGAACACCTTCAAAAAATTTTTGAAGTTTGCAAACAGACGCCGACTAAACGCCATTGGATGCCGACTAAAGAAGCCTGGATAAAGCCGTACCTAAAGGACAAGCCCGCAAATTTGGTTGTTAGATTATCATCTTCGATGATTAATCAACCTGGTATTAAAAGCTGGCCGAACACTTCAACGGTAGTTACAAAAAATGCTAGCTGTCCCGCACCTAAGCAGGGCGGCAAATGTTTAGATTGTAGAAAATGTTGGAACCCAAAAATTAAAAATATTAGCTATGGCAAGCATTAGATCTAAGCATAACAATCTATTAAACTATTTCATTTGCGATCACGCACGCCTATCGAAGGCGTACGTCCGCAAGTGTGAAAAATTTTTTGCTGCGGCTGGTCAATTGGAAAATGATATATTGAAACCGAGATACAGCCACAAGGTCGGAAGGCCTTCAGGAACCAGACTTCGGACGCAGCAGAAACAGAGGGCTGGTAGTATTCCACCAGCCCTCAAGCATAAATAAAAAATAAGGGTGGGTCCCGCCCACAAGCACGCACCATAGTCCGCAAGCCGAGGCCACAGGCCACAGGTCGCAGGTGCATGTTTCACGTGAAAAAAAAATAAAAAGGGTGGGTCCCGCCCACAAGCACTTACCACGAGCCGCGACATTTTGCGCGTTGATCTTTGTCCTATAATATGTAGGACGCTAAACTTTTTGTAGAAATTTAAAACTTGACAT
>Ga0209666_1000145_pt1 | contig 56527 bp, 42 predicted proteins | sample SaaInlV_125m_DNA_FD_184679 | JGI IMG/M metagenome (GOLD analysis project Ga0209666, IMG submission 184679) | Marine microbial communities from expanding oxygen minimum zones in the Saanich Inlet - Saanich Inlet SI037_S3LV_10m_DNA (SPAdes)... | ecosystem: Environmental > Aquatic > Marine >...
GGAACAATTCGAGGTTCTCAAGATGCTCCTCAACCCCAAGCGATGCGAAAGCAAACCGGTGACGCAGATGGTGACCGAAGTGCTCGTATCGAGCGCGCGGTCCATCGCGGAAGGCGCGAGTGTCTGCTGCGCTCCGAACCTCCACGCGTCTTTCGAACGAATGGAAAACGTCCTCGTCGCCGCGAGAAAGGATGTGTCCTCCGATGGATGGGTGCAACGCGTCGCGCACGCCCTATCCGCGTGCGAGCACAAGCTATGCGCGTACGAGACGTGCGTCCGGGGCTTATCCGAGGTGAAGACGTTCTCGCCGCGGGACTTGGTGACCAAGACGTGCGGCGGGGACTTGGAGGCTTCCGTTGATTTATTGCGCAAGTTTTTACGAGGAGCGTACGGCGCGCAGGTGCTCGCCGCGGACGCGTTCGCCGCAGCCGCCGAGGCACACGCGCACGATCACCCCGCGTCCAAGGCGCCGCACGTCGCGGCGAAGCTCGTGGAGGCCAAGGCGGCGCTGAGCGCGTGCGAGCGAAGAGCCGCTGGGATCGGCGCGAGGGGATCGGTGGTGGGAGCCACGCGCCGGGCCGTCGCTCGCGTGTCTTTGATCGCCAGGGATTTCGGTGCATCCCCCGAGGCGCTGACGTCCGCGGAGGATGTCCACGACGCGGAGGAGGTGGATAGCACGGTGTGGGCCAAGCCCCCGGTGGCGTTACCCGTGCCCACCTACGGCGACGCCACGTTTGGATCGGATCGCTTTCGAATCGATTCGGTGTCCGGGCTGTTGGACCTCAAGGCGCAGATCGAGCGATTGGCCCGCGACGCGCACAGGATCGCGCCGCGGGACATGCCGGGGGATCCGACGGTCAACCCGGACGCGTACCTCGCCGCGTCGCACGACGACGTCGAGCACGTGGAGCGTAAACGGCACGTCGCGTTCAAGGCATCTTCGTATCCGCGGAAAAAGCAGCCGAGCGCCGACGACGAGGACGCGTTTGAAGGAGCGAGTTCCGGATACGAAGAGGGGATGAAACGGGTGAGCGCCGCGCTGGTGGACGGGGTGTGGATCCGCGCGTTCATCGGGTTTTTCATCACGTCGGCGACGATTCGGATCGCGCTGATGTTGAGCGCCATGGAGTTTTCACCCGCGTAGCGACGCGATTCGATTATTATTTGAGTCTTTGCGTACATCTTACATTATTCAAAAATCGCCAACTACTCCTCCGCCGCCGCGGGGGCTTCCTCGTCCGGTTTCGTTCCCTCGTCTGGTTTTGGTTCCTCGTCCGGTTTCGCTTCTTCGGCCGGTTTCGCTTCTTCGGCCGGTTTCAGGGGATCGACCACCTCCGGATACCCCGCCTTCATCGCCCAGAATCCAGCGTGCGTCTCGGCGTTCATCATGCATTGAGTGATGATGGACGCCCCGTACATCTTGACACCCGGGATCTTATCGGAGACGGACGCCCCGTCCCTCTTGAGCTCCTCCGGGTCGCCGCCAAAGTCAAAGCCGATTGTCTTTAGGTACTCAGCCTTTTCGTGGTGGATGACCGCCACGCCTTTCTCCGGACCCATGTCGACCCCGAGCGACTGCCCGTATACGTTGCGATCGCGGTCTATCGACATTAGAGCCTCGTCTTGGACAGTTCTGATTATGTTTTCAACCGCCACGACGCCGTGAACACTGGCGAATTCTGCAGTGCGCTCGGGTTTATCCCCTCCCGTCGTTGGGAACATCCTTCCCTCGACGATGTCTCCAATCGCGAATACATTCGGCGCTCCGTGCAGACGCAAGTGGTCGTCGACCTTGACGAAACCCTTGGCGTCGAGAGCCGATTGAATCACAGAGTCGGTCTGCGCATCTTTGAGCGCATCGGTGTTCGCGCGGGGGCCCGTGCATCTGTACACCTTGCCCGCGGAAAACACGTCCCCGGATGAAGACGTGTACGTCTGAAGCATATCGTCAAACTCAACGATTCGTTGGTTCAGATGAATCTCAACACCGAGAGACACCAGTAAGTCGTGAACGTGCTTGTGCGCACCCTTCGCGCGGGGAAGAAGGTGTGATCCTGCGTGAACAAGTATTACCTTCTTCTTCTCGCAGCCGTTAGCTTTGTGCAACCTGTCCGCGGCGTTTCCGGCAACCTCGCATCCAACCACGCCACCGCCGATGACCAAGATCGTGGCCGCGTTCTTCATCGAGATGAACTCAGCCTGGTGCTGTTTCCATCGGTACTCGATCGTCGGGTTGACAACCTTGATGTTCGAGGCGTAGCTCGAGCCCATGGCCATGATCAGATAGTCGAAAGGAACCACCGTGCGCTCGTTCCCAACCTCGACGTGCGTCGTCGATATCGACTGAACGAAGCCGCACACGTGTTTCCCCTTTGCGACAACCTTATTGTAGGGCGCGATGGAGTTGGCGAAGCGTCCTTCCTCGACGGTTCCCGGGTCGCACATGAGCATGGGCTGCGTCGTGGGATCCTCAAAGTAGTTTTTGGGATCGATGACGGTGACGTGGAACCTCTCCTGTTCGTCGTTGTCGAGATGAAACGCGGTCCATGCGCCGGCGATACCGCCGCCGCATATGACGACGTTCTTTTTAGGACCACTCCACTTCTGTTTCTTCGCCACGTCCACAACCTTGTTCACCGAGGCGTTTTTCTTTTGAAGAATTTCCAGCGCCGGGGCCAGCGCCGCCTCGACCTCGTCGAACGGTCCCCGGAGAGCCTCCAGCATCCCGTGGTCCAGCCCCGGGAGCGGATCCTCGTCGTCCGCGAGCGCGGCGTACTTGGTCACCGTTTTGTTCGCGATCGCCGCCGTCTCGCCCGCGAGGGGAAGTTTGAACGCGGACTCTGGAGACAAAAACCGTTCGGCGATGTTACACGCCGACGCCTTCACCAGCCTCAGCCTGGGCATAGACAGCGCACCGGCGGACGTGGGCGAGATGGCCTCCGCCGCTTGTCTGAGCTGATCGATCTCCACGAGGAACGTCACGGACTCTTCCGGTACCCCGGACTTCTTGGCCGCGACGCGTAAGCCGTGAAGTACGACCGGGGCGCGAATGGCGGCGGCGACGCTCTTGCAGTCTCGGGATGCGATCTCCGTCGCAGCCTTTTCCATGATTGACTGCGCGACGTCATCGGCGAGCACGCCGTCGTCTTCCTCTCCCTGCGCGGACGTACCTTGCGAGCTCTTCTCCCACGCGGTGTCCTTCTCCGAGGCGGTCGCCGAGAGCCGGGGTTTCCTGCTCTTGTCTTTCTTCTTCGGGCGAAGTTCTTCCGGGAGGTCATCGTCGCGGACCAGGCACGCCTTCGTGAGCGTCTCCATCCCCGACAAGTTCTTCTCCTGCTTGCGCTGGACGATCATCTCGCAGTCGTCGAGGAAGAACGTGAACTCCCCAGCCGCGAGGAAGCGGTACTCCGGCGGCATGGCTTCGAGGGCCTCGGCGGTGACCTTGGGTTTGGCCTTGGCGGGCGCGGGTTGTTTGCCTTGGCCGTCAAAGTCAAAGTCGCTGTCGTCGCTGGAGCTGTCTTCCTCCGCGAACGTGAGCGCGTGGGTCATGACGAGCGATCGTAGGACCCGTAGGGAGTCGGTGTCTTTGCACATGACGAAACCTGGGTGCAGACTCGCGTCGAGAGCCTTGGTTTCGAACTTGTACACCTTGATGCCGAGGAGCGAGGTCTTGGCCCTGGCGCGCTTGGCGAGGCTCGCCATGGTGTCCGGGATGGACGCCTTGTTAAACACCTCCCCGAATCCGAGCACGGTCACGGATTCTTTCCCCGAGAAGCAGTCCTTCGTGAGTTGCACGACGGTCCCGGTGTCGACGCCGAGATTGTTAGATTCGCATTCGTGGTGAAGCGCCTCCGCCATGGCCTTGATGGACACCTCCCTCATGTCCCCGAAGTGCTCGTCCCAGAACCGCCTCGAGTCCACCTGCTCGAGCTTATTGCTCGTGCGCGTGCTGTACGTGTGCAGCTGCGTGGCCTGCACCAGCGAGTCCAGGTGCTTACGGAGCTCTTCCTCGGTTCGTTCCAGATCGTCCTCCACCTTGACGGCGTCCTTGCCCGTGGACGTGACTGAGAGGCAGATGCAGACACTCGATCCGCCCTGTTTGGTGGCGCCGAGCTTCACCATCCGGTCGATCAGATCGTCCAGCTCTTCCATGCAGCTCTGGATGTTCTCCAAGATGGTTCGAGTGCGCTTGTCCTCGACGTTGCATCCGTCCACCATGCCGTCGATCTGGTCGACGAGCCGTACGCATCGGCGGCACGTGTTGGGGAGTTGCTCCGCGGCGTCTACACGCGCCTTGACCTCCTTGACGAGGTTGTGGATGGCGTAGGCGAGATCAACCGTGAGGCCCACCAGAACGGACATGGCCACGACCGGGGACTCACGAGGTTACCGAAATCGACCGACGAGGATGATAACGAGATGTGGAATGCCGAAATGCACGGAAATGCAACTTGCGTTCTACTCGCCCACTCAGGAGAGCGAAACGAAGATGTGCCGGCCTCGCGAGGCTGATCGAACGACACGGTGGTCCGGTCGGATACCGCGGGTGCGCGTCGACCGAGATCGATGCCACGGCGTCTGTGCGCGGCTCCGACGAGCGGATTCCTATTTATAGGGATTCGAGCGAGTTTCGCGGGAGCTGATCTGGAATGACGTCATGTATGTGAATCAGTTAGGTTTTCAACCAAATAATTTGATATATGATACGTATGCACGATCAGTGAAGAGAGCTGGAACCGTTAATCGTAATTACCTTCGAAGGTATCAGTTTCCAGGCTTGTCCTCGATGGTCGTGTGCAGACTGTTCTTGTCCACGCTCAAGCGGCTGAACCCTGCGTACGTTCCTTTCTTCACGTTCAGCAGCGTGTTTCGCAGGGTGGCGGGGTAGAACGGCTTGGACATGCTCCCGTCCATCCCCGCCGCCTTGACCCGCGCCGTGTACTCCGGCCCCACGTTAGCGGACAGACCCACGATGGTCTGCGGCGGTAATTTTCTCTTCTTCTCGATGTCGCGAATCTCAATCGTCGCCGCGGCTCCGTCCATGATGGGCATCATCATGTCCATCAGGATACAATCGTACCCGGGCTTACCTTGGTTGAACCTGTTCGTCACCTGGTCCACCGCCTCCTGCCCGTGCATCGCAATCTCCAGATCCGCGCCGCACTTCAAGATTGAAAACTTGGCCATCTGCTGGTTCATGATGTTATCCTCCACGAGCAGCACGGTCATGCCCTTGAGCTCCCCGGTACTACCGTCCGCCCCCTCAGGCACCTGCGTCTTGATCAGCGTGTTCTCCGCAGCCTTGATCTCGGCGTGTTCCAGCCGTTTCTGCACCACGCCATCCTCCGAGTCCGTCGTGTCGTGAAGGAACTCCCCAGTCTCGACGGATCGCGCGAGTTTTGCAACCGCCTTCAACAGATCACTCGGCTTGACCGGCTTGAGCACCGTCTGGACGTTCCGCATGTCCGATATGTTCTTGTGCAGCTCCATGAGCTGGTACGGCAGTCCCAGAATGATGATCCCCGCCTTTGGGGTCGATTTGATAAAGTCCAGCGAAGACGTCAGGTTGATCACGTCCATCAGCACAACCGGGACGCCCAGTAACGACGCCTGCCGAATCTTATCCTTGAGCTTGTCCTCGCCCGGCACGGTGACGTAGTTCACCCCGGGCTTACCCCCGACGCACTTCATGATGCACGTCACGTGCTTCCGCGTGCTCTCGTTCATCGACGGGTGGAACACGATCCGGGCCTTGGCGGGCAGAGAGTCGAGCTGCGACGAATCTTCCACAAAGTCGGCATCTTCGCCGCCGCCGTCGATGCTCGCCTCCCTGGCGCGCACAAAGTCCAGGGTGAAGAAGAAAACCGTGCCGTTGCCCTCGTCGGACTTGAAGTCGATGTTGCCCCCCATGCATTCGATGATGGCCTTGGTGATGACCAGCCCTAGGCCGGTTCCTTTCTCCTTCGCCGTCTTGTGATCCGCGGGTTGGCAAAACGGAACGAAGAGGGTGTGTTGCTTCTCGAGCTTGATGCCCACGCCGTTGTCTTCCACCGCGAACGTGATGGCGAGGCTGTCGTCGCTGGTACCTTGGGTGATGCCCATGGAGAACTCCACGAGCGCGGTCCGGCCGTCCACGTTGCTCGAGTATTTGATGGCGTTGTCCACCAGGTTGACGCAGCACTGCCGCAGTCGGAAAAAGTCACCCACGAATTTGGTGTTGAAGTGCTCGGGGGACGAGGTGGAGAAGATGAGGTCCACGCCCCTGCTCGAAGCCTTCTGCGAGATGTCCATCACCTGTTCCACGAGCTGTCGGAGCGTGAACACGTCGTCGGAGAGCTCTATGGTGGCGTTGCTGCCGCCGGATTTGTCCTTGGCGCCTTCGAATTTGGCGAAATCGAGAATCTGATTGATGAGACCCAACAGCGCCTCCGCGGACGTGAGGGAGGCTTTGATGAACGACTCCGTGAACTCGGTGAGCTCGCCGGACTCCATGGCGAGGGTGTTGAACCCGATGATGGAGTTGAGGGGCGTTCGTAACTCGTGCGTGATGTTGAAGAAGAACGCTCGCTGCACCCGGGACATCTGAATCGCGAAAGCCTTGCGTCGCTCCTCTAAAACTTCGATGAACCGGAGTGAGCCGGCGCTGATGATGAGGGTGTACGAAAACTTGGTGATGACGTCGTTGTACAGGTACCAGTCGTGCTGGGTCTTGCAGTCGATGTACCCAAACTCGGTGGCGAAGTACGTCACCGGGTACCCCGTCCACGCGACAACCTTTAAAAACGCAATGGACATGAGCCGAACGTTGTCCATGCTGGACAGGTCGCTGAACGCCATGACGTCGAGGAGGGCGTGGACGCTGTGGTAGATGATGAACGCGAAGCACGAGATGGCCGCGATGAGGAACACCGCACGCTCCACCCCAGTCGCCAGAGGCAGCACCAGCCCGCACAGGAGCATGCACTCATCCGCTGCGATGAGCACGATACGATTCACCGGCGTGTACGTCGCGGGCTTGCCCCTGCCCTTGTCGCTCGTCCCCGCCGCGGCGAACGCGTACAAGTGGATGTTCTGGACGATCGTCAGTAAGATCGGGGTGGTGAAGCACCACTCGAGCTGCCTGAGCCCAGAAAAAGCCACGGCGTTGCCCCCCATGAACTTGGACCCCGCGTAGGAGACGTACCAATCCTTACCGAGCCACATCTCGTAGTGGGTCCACGCGGCGACGGCGCTGATGTACGCCACCTGCAGGTTGAGTGACGTCTTGGTGACGTGCAGGGACCACATCGCGGCGTTCATGTTGAACATGAACGCGGCGCCGAAGAGCATCATCGCGGCGAAGGCGTGGTCGCGTTCGATGCCTTCGCTGGTCGAGCCGTCCGGCATGACGATGCTGTCGGTGAGGCCATCCTTGGGGGAGAACACCCTGCGTAGGCTGGTGTTGACGAACGCGAAGAGCGCGAAGAGCACTGCGTGGGGCGGCGAGGGTTTGGTCATGGGTCAGTCGGGGGATCTCATCGGTCAAGTCGTGGGATAAACCTGCGCCGCGAGTGTCGGTGAAGAAAGTGGGCGAGGATTGCGGGCTGCGGACGGGCGCACTCACGGAATACGTGCTTGGTACTGACGCGCGGCAGCGCCTCCGAGCCCGGCGCGTCGGTCGTGATGGGTTCCTCCTTCTTAGGGGCGACCATCCTTGTCGCGCGCGGTGACCTTCGCGCCGAGGGCTGTGCCGCACCTTACCCTCATTTCATTTAATTCGTCAGTGCCAAACAGTCCCCGCCACGTGGACCTGACGCGATCGAATCGAGGGCGGTTCATCGGTCCTGATTAAAGAAACTAACGCCGCCCGGGCCGCCACAACACGGCACGCCCCGCGTCCGCGAACACACGCGCGCGACTTCACGCACCGGAGAGGTCTTCGGTGCCCTCACTTGGACTCCCGCCCGGGTCGCGCCGCACGCGTCCGATACACCCGGGCCACGACCGAGGCGACGCACCGCCGAAAGGGTTCAAAAAAGTAGTCGATCCATCATGAGCACTCGAAAGGAAAGAGAGCGCGCCGAGGCGGCCGAGGCCAAGGCGGCCGAGAAGATCGCCAAGAAGGCCGAGCTCGCCGCGAAGCGCGCCGCGAGGGACGCGGAGAAGGCCGCGAAGAAGGCTGAGGAAGACGAAGCGGCGGGCGACGAGCCCGAGGAGACCCAGGCGGAGGAGGAGACGGAGGAGGAGGAGGAGGATCCCAACGCCTGGCAGGAGGAGGAGGAGTTGGCCTTGCTCGAGGGACTTCGTCTGTACCCGAAGGGCCAGGGAGACTTCGCCAACGAGGGCGAGCGATGGCAGATGATCTGCGCGGTCGAGGGTCTGGAGCGAAGGGACGCGCTGGAGTGCGTCGCCCACTACAAAGAGCTCCTCAACCGCGTGCGCGCGGCGAAGGCTGCCGCCGCCGCCGACGGCGACGGGAAAAAAGAAGTCTCGATGGACTCAGTCATCAAACGACGGGGCCCGCCCAAGAAGAAGCCCATGCGCGAGATCAAGAAGCAGCAGGAAGCTGCCGCCAAGGCTAAGAAGGCCGCCGCTGAGGAGGCGCGGATGAAAGCCCTACGGGAAGCCAACGGAGGGCGGCTCACCGCGGAGGAACTCGGTTTTTTTCTCAGATCCGGACCAGACGCCAATCAGAGGGCCAACTCCAACATGGACATACAGATCGCCAACGTGCAGCTGTACGGCGGACGACAGGAACTGCTGTCCGACGCCACGCTCAAGCTGGTGTTCGGCACCAAGTACGGCCTGGTCGGACGGAACGGCACCGGAAAGTCCACGCTGCTACACGCCATCTCGGAGAGGACCATACCGATGCCGCCGCACCTGCACATCATCCACGTCGAACAGGAAGCCGCGCCGTCCGATCGGAGCGCGCTGCAGACCGTCCTGGACACCGACGAGGAACGCACGTACCTACTGGAACTGGAGCGCATCATGCTCGAGGAGGACAAGGACAAGCACGAGGGTATCGACCTCAACGAAGTGTACGACAGGCTGGACCACATCTCATCCGACGACGCCGTCGCCAGAGCCGGAAGCATCCTCGGCGGCCTCGGGTTCGACGCCAGGGACCAGGCGAAAGCGACGAAGGAGTTCTCCGGCGGTTGGCGCATGCGCATCTCGTTGGCGCAGGCGCTGTTCATGAAACCCGACCTGTTACTCCTGGATGAGCCCACGAACCACCTCGACGTACACGCGCTGACCTGGCTCGAGGAGTTTTTACAGCGGTGGGAGAAGACGGTGGTGATCGTCTCGCACGACCGCGGGTTCCTCAACGATACCACCACCGCCACCATGTTCCTTCACAACAAGCGGTTAAGGTACTACGGAGGTAACTACGACACCTTCGTCAAGGTCCGATCGGAGCACCGAGCCAACGAAGCGGCGGTGGCTAGCAACCAGAACCAACGCGAATCGCACCTCAAGAACTTTATTCAAAAGTTTGGCCAAGGACACAAGAAGATGGTCAAACAGGCGCAGTGCCGCATGAAGATGCTCTCCAAGCTCCAGGAGGAACGGGTGGACATGGACTTTGACGACCCGTACCTGCGACTCAACTTTCCATCCGCGAGCCCGCTGCCGCCGCCGGTGCGTTTCTTTTTATTTCCGTACGTACGGGCAATTAGACTGACGTCGTGTTTTGCTCACAGTGCATCTCCGTCATGAACGTGTCCTTCGGATACGAGGGATACGAAACCCTGTACGAGAACCTCGACTTCGGCCTGGACATGGACTCGAGGGTCGCCATCGTCGGACCCAACGGCGCCGGTAAGTCAACCTTCCTCAAGCTTCTGGAGGGTGACATCCTACCCACGCAAGGGTGGGTCAACCGGCACACCAAACTCCGACTCGCCAGGTTCAGCCAGCACCACCTCGAGTCCATGAACCTGGAGGAGGACTGCGTGGCGCACATGAAGAGTTTGGATTCCGAGATGCCGCTGGAGGAGGCGCGCGCGTACCTCGGAAGGTTCGGTCTGAGCGGCGAGTTGGCGACCAAGCCCGTCAAGTTTCTGTCGGGGGGGCAAAAGTCCCGCCTGGCGTTCGCCGAGCTCGCGTGGAAGCAGCCGCACATCATGCTCCTGGACGAGCCCACGAACCACCTGGACCTGGAGACCATCGAGGCCCTCGCGATGGCGTTGAACAACTTTGAGGGCGGCGTGGTGCTCGTGTCGCACGACGAGCGGCTCATCTCGCTCGTGGTCGACGAGATCTGGCAGGTGAAGAAGGGCGACATGGAGAAGGACCCGCCGGAACCCGGGTACGTCCGCGTGTTCAACGGATCGTTCGAGGAGTACAAGGAGCGGCTCAGGCGCGAGTTCGAGGGTGGTTCCTTGCTGACGAACAAGAAGAAAGCCGACCGCCGGGAAAAGGAGGAGAAGGAGAGGAAGGCGAAAGCCGCGGCGGCGACGAAGCCGCCGGCGACCGCGCCCAAACCCGCGCCGCCCAGACCGAGCGGGACCATAACGGTGGAGAGGCGCGCGGGGCCCACCGCGGGGGCGCGCACGGTGGAGGCGCCCAGCGGCATGCAGCGCCTGAGCCTGGACGGGGCGGATGCGCCGAAGGGGGAGGCGGCGCCGGTTGGCAAGTTTGTCCCGCCGCACCTGAGGCGGGCGGAGGCTGGCGTGGCGGACGCGTGGGACGAGGACTGATGAGGTGGACGACTGATGAGGTGGACGGGCGGGGGTAAACGTAGGCGACGAGGCGCGCAGGTGAACGCTTGAACCGCGGGTCTCGAAGCCAACCCTTGTGATCACTTTCAGATTGACTAACATTCCATCGTAAACGTTTCACTTCTTCTTTTCCTTGGCACCCGTCTCTGCGGCTCGCTGGAGGGTCTCCGCGGCCGCCACGAGTCTCGCCAGAGAATCTTGCCACTCCCTTGACGCGTCCCGATCGATCCTACGCGGGCGCATCGCCTCCTGCGTCGCCTCGACGCCGTCGCCCGTCGAGTTCGGGACGTTGGACGACGCGATCTGTTTCAGCGCCTGGTCCGCGATGTCATTGACGCTGTCGTAGTTTGCTGACTTGCAGAACAGTGTACAGGTGCAGCCCTGTTCCCCGTGCACGTTCATCGCCGTGGGCTTGGAACTTTTGTACTCGTTACCGCAACCGAAGCAAAACACGCATTTGCATCGACAAACTACTTGGTTGCATGAGTCAGGGGTCTTGTCAATCAGGTTGTGACACTTTGGGCACTTGCGCATCAACCTTTCCTTTGCGAGATTCAAGAAGGCGATGTCGTGGCCCGACTGCAAATGCGACGGCAACTGCTGATATTCTTTGCAGGTGATTTTGTCGTGCCACGGCACTCGGCAAACATTGCAGAATGCCCCAGCACAGTTTGTGCATGTACGTCGTGTCACTTGGATCCATCTTTTTGAGTATGTCCAACCCTTCTTTATTTCAAGCACGTGGTTGCAGCCACTGGGGCAGTACATGTGCGTACCCGCGCGCAGTCCCTGCTGCTCTGGCGTGTTTAATGACCTGAGCTTTTGGCGAGTCGCGCTCTTCGCTCCGAGGACAAGATCGCACTGTTCGGCAGAGAAGACACCGCCGCATTTATCGTGCGGGCACCGAACGAAGTGGCGATGGTCTTTAATCTCCTGACGCATCCAATCAGCAACACACTTTTCGCACACGAGATGACCGCATGTTTTGCGACCCAACAATGAAGCATGGCACAAATCTGTTTGATAAGCGTCGAAGCAAACCGGGCATATGACATCGTAATCCAGTTGAAAGCACGATTCGCTATCGGCGGGAGGCGTAGCCGGCTGAATTTCAGTCTGATCCCGTTCCCGAGGAGGGGTTCCGGGAGCTTCGGGAGCTTGGAGAGCGTCATCCAGTGGTTGGTTGATGCCTGGAGTATTCGCAAGGATACTGCCAAGACGCACAGACCCTTCGCTGCGAAACCTTGCGATATCTGCTCTGTCGCAGCTGTCACCAGCCAACTCGAGAGCAATCTCCGCGTCCTTTTGCACTTGTTCGGCATCACGGGCAAACTTTAGCGCCATGTTGAGCGCGATAGTCTCATCGTGATCGCACAGCGGGTCTTCGGGCGTCTCGCGTGAGGAGGGCCTGCGGACCAGGCAACCCTTTTCTTGCGACTTTTCTTGGTTCTCCTCCGGGAAAGCAAGCTGCAGTTGGAGAGCAAGGATGGCGTCGGAGTGCTCCAGCTCGCTCCGTTCGAGATCCTCAAGGTGTAAGCGGAGGATCAGGGCGGTGTCATCTGGTGATATATCCGACATCCCGTGTCTTTAGCGTCGTGGGAGTGGCGAGAGTGTGCGTTGAGAACGGCTTATCTTCTTGTCCACCGATATCTTGGAACTGGCACCGATATCTTGGAACTGGCGACGTATTTTTGGTTCGATACAACGAGGCGGTCGTGTGTCTTCCGTTCACACCTCGTGCTCGCGCACGTGGTGTCACACCCCGTTCCACACGCGCGTGAGTATCGCCGCATGCCGTGGATGATGATCGACCCCCCGTACCGCGCCATCGACCCGAGCCTACAGGTACTCCCCGCCCCGGGTCTCCACTCGCTCGTGTACGAGAAGGACTTTCCCGATATCGACGCCTTCTCCGAGGAGGTTTGCAAGGAGCTCAACGCGCGCCCGCTGCACCAGCCGCCGCTGCTGTGGACGCTCATGCGCCTCAAGAACGAGAAGAACGACTCAATCAAGCTCAACACCAGGGTCGGCGCGCTCGAGTTCGGCGTCGGCGAAGGCCGCAGCCTGGCGGCGATCGCCGAGTCCCTCCGAGAAAACCTCGGCGAAGAGAACGTGCGGCTCGCGGGCTTCGACTCTTTCCTCGGCCTTCCCGAGGACTGGATCCCCGAGTGGAAAAAAGGAAGTTTCAGCCAAGACGGCGTCGCGGTGGAGGTGGACGGCGCGGATATCGTCCCCGGCATGTTCGACACCACCGTCCCGAGCTTCTTCACCAATAAGAAGACCGGCTACCCCTCGTGGAAGTCGCAGGGTATACCCATACGTCTAGTGCACGTCGACTGCGACCTCTACGCGTCCGCAAAGACGGTCCTCGAACACCTGGGCGCCGCGCTGAAAAGCACCGAGGAGTTCATGCGGGGTACCTCTGGGTGCTGCTACGTGGTGTTCGACGAGCTCGTGGGATACGACGACTACAAAAAGCACGAGATGCGGGCGCTGTACGAGTTCGCCAGGGATAACAAAGACGTATTTCTGTTGGACGTGGTCGGGTCCGACGGCCGGGAAGTGTCGGGGGACCCGATGAGGTATTTCACCCCGGATGAAGCGTGCGCGCACAGGGCGGTGTTGAGGCTGAGGCCGAGGCTGTCGTACCACGAGGACGAGTATTTCGAGATTGACGCGCACGACGGGCCGATCGAGTAAACAACCGGGGAGCTATGTCCGATGTGCGATGAAATTGGTCACCGACGACGGCCTCTCGGGATGCGCGTCATGTTGTTTTTGGCCGTACCGATCTCCCAATTGGCAAGAACCGGTTGACTGCGTACTCGGGAGATCTACACAACATGACGCGCATCGTACGCATCACATCGGACATGGCTCTTCATTAGTTTCGATAGCTACGCTCTTGTCGATGAAAGAATCGTATTCTCTATTCAGACGTACACTCTCAGTCGTACCACCGCGTGTTGCTCGGGTCATCCGGCGGTATGTCCGTCTTGCACCTGATGATCCTCCACCCGATCAGCGCCACCGCCTCGAATACTGAGTCCGCGATGAGCTCACTCGCCGCGCCGTTCAGGATGAGGTCCGTCTCGTAGCCGTCCCCGAGCTGCGGCGGCGGCAGACCTTTCGCGGCGAATTGCAATTGGAGCGAAAATTGAGTTAAGAGGATGAGGATGCCGATGGCGAAGCATCCACCCTTGACCGTCCTGCTCACAGCCTCCTTCACCGACCCGTCGTACGCCTCGGCCTCGTACGCCCTCGCCGCGAGTGCACCGGGGATCCAGCACGCCGCCAGCTTGGTTCCGTGCGACAGCGCCGGCACCAGGAACGGGAGCGATCTCCATCTGGGCACCCACGGCGCGGGCACCAGCCACGACGGCCGCGGGATACCAAGCGCCAGCACCACCGTCGACACGAACACCGATGCCCCGACGCATATGAGCGCGTCAGCGATGGGAAGGCCCCGGTCGTCGATGCGCGCGGTCGTGAACCTCTCCTTCATCGAGTTGCCGAACGAAACTCCTCGCTTGAACTCCTCCACGAGGTTGACGGGCTCGTCGTCGGCCACGTCGCGATCGTTGGGTGCGGCGGCGGTGGACGGCGGGGTGTCGTCGTCCAGGGGGTGCGCGCGACGCCTCTGTTTGTCTTCCTTCACCGCGGTCTCGTCATCCTTGGACGCGGACACCTTGGACGCGCCCCTCCTGCGTCCACCGAGCGTACCCATCAGCCGCGCGCCGGTCGGCTGTTTGGCAACACACGCCCGTCTCATTTTATCCACCCGCGCCCCTTGAAGAGACGCCCGCGGCGCGACGCGACGAGCGACGGTACCCACCGTCCGAACTCGCGTCGACGCCGTGGATGCTCCGAGCATCATCGCCATCCCGTGCGAGCTCGATCAGCGCGCGGTGCGTGCCCGGTGCGCCGTCGAGTTGTGCGACTGCCAGGTTGTCTTCAGAGCATCTTGCAAGTCGAGGATCTTCGAAGGCACTTTTTTTTCATCAGTCATCACTCGCCTCGCGCGCCGGGAGGGCGTTGGCCCCGAGTGCCCATGGGTCGCGAGAACCTGCGCCAGAAGGCGCGGCGCCACGCGCACGTCCGTATTCGAAACGGCCTCGACGTGAACCGCCGGCCGCCGACGACGGATGAGATACAGGACCTACTGGACGGCCTCAGCGCCAACGCGATGCCCAAGTTCGGGCTCGTCAAGCTGAGCGCCTTGCGTCTGGACGACGGGGTGACGCCCCCGGAGTGGTTCGAGCGTATCATCCGTTGGCCCAAGGGGGAGCGTATACCACTGCTCCACCTCGCGGCGCTGCGACGGAGGGACGCCTGCATGAACATGATTCTCCGAGCGGGCGCCGCGCCGTTCACCCGTTTCGGCGGCGAACACGAGAAAGATGACGAGGAGGATGAGGAGGAGGAAGCCTTGTCGCGCAGGTCCCGGACGTTCCTGGCCAGTCTGCGCTCCCCGCACGCCGCGTGGCTCATCATAGTCGCAGCGCACATGCGCCTGCGCACGGTGGCGGCGACGCAGGCTGTGTGCCGGAACCATCGAACACCAGCTCCGACTGACGCGTGTAACCGGTGCGGCGAAACCGGACACTGGGCGAAGGACTGCGAACGACCCAAGAACGCCGACGCGCCGCTGCGGGAGTCACGCACCACCCCAAACGTCACAGACAGGTGTAACGGGTGCGGCCAGCTCGGGCACTGGTTCAGACACTGCCCCGCCGCGGCTGAAGAGCGCCGAGATGAGAAAACCAAAAGCGTCAACTGCGTCGAGTGCGGGATCGATCGGCCGAGATGTCCGCTGACGTTCGGTGCGTGCGGCCACGTGGTGTGTGAGCCGTGCGCGTGGCGGCACTTGTTGCGTGTGTACGACAGCGGGGAGGGTGAGGTGGAGGGTATACCAGCGGACGCGGAGTGGACGTGTCCGGAACCTTCATGTCGCAAAGTGGAAATATTCGACGAGGACGATACACACGACGAGGACTTGACGCGGCTGTACGCCGGGGACCCAGTGACGATCGCGGCGGAGTCCAAGGCACGTTGGCGGTTGCTCTCCCCGGTAGTGACGCGATTGAAAGGCGGCGGGGATGCCAAGAACGGTAGCGGTAAGAACAGGTTCACGGGCATGGGTCCCAGGGCGTGCGCTCGACTGCGTATTGGCACGTCGCGGCCCAAGCGCACCGAGGCTCTCATCGCCGCCGCTCAGCAAGGTGACGCGCGACGGATCCGCGCCGTCGTGGACGCGGGGTGCGACGTGAACTGCTCCGACGAGTACGGGCTCACGCCGCTGATATGGGCGGGGTGGAGGGGTAAGTCGAAGGCGGCTGTCGCGCTGCTCGAGTCTGGGGCGGACCCTATGAGGACCGCGCGGGGCGGCGGGGGTGTCACCGCCGCCGAGGCTGCGTCCGCCGCGGGACACGCGGTACTCGCGGGGATGCTTCGAGCCGCCGAGGATCGTGTCGGCGCGTCCGTCGCCAGTCTGACCGTCGAGGACGATGTACGGGAGGACAAGACGGGATTCGAGAGGGGTGAATCATCAAACCATTTGCAACCCGCACGGAACGGGAAAGTCACAGACGCCGTCGCTACGCAAACGCTGGTGGATCCGGCGATGGACCACCCGGGCGCGAACCACTCGTTCATCGTCGATGACGCCGTCCCGGAGGACGTGCTTGTTAGGCTGGAACGCACGTGGGAGGCGTCCACGACGGAGGCTGCCGCGGCGGTGGAGACGGCGCTGGGTGAAGAGAGCGACGAGCTGGCGGAAAAGTTACGCGTGTCCGACGGTTCATCTGATGCGGTGAATGACTCCACACGAGATGCAGCGCGGGCGAAGGCCATCGCGGAGGGCACGGACGCGAGGTCGATGGAACGTTTACGTGCGGACACGTGTGCGACGCGTGCGCACTTCTGCGACGTTCGTGGTTGGGCGCGTGCGGCGGTGTTGTCGGCGGCGCGGGAGTCCGGGATGCCGGCGCGGGGAGTCCATCCCCAGTTTCGGATCCTGCACTATCCCAACCCGGGCGGCGTGATGGCGCCGCACGTTGACCTGAGCAAGGTCCTGGACCGCGTCGACTCCACCTGGAGCGCGGACGACCGACCTGTGGACGAGATGAAACAGATGAAACCGGCGCTCCAGACGACGCACACGTTCTTACTTTACCTTCGAACGTGCGAGTCTGGCGGCGAGACGGCTCTGTTGCGCGAGGTGAAGAACGACGTCGGCGCGGCGGGTGCGGAAACCGCGCACTCGCTCGCGGAGGTGAAGCCGCGCCGGGGACGGTTGCTGGTGTTCCCGCACGACTGTCCACACGCGGGCAGGCCGGTGGTTGACACGAACAAGCTCGTACTCAGGGGGGAGCTGTGGTAGGCACTTTAGCGTCTTGACTTTTCAATCAAAAAGTGAAAACTGGATAAGACGGAGATGCAGACGCAGAGGACTGACGCGCGATGTCGCCGTCGTCGAGCACCGCCGCGGCGTCGGCGCCCCCCGCAGGCGTGTACGCGCTCGGTAGCACGTGGCAGCGCGAGTGGTTCGCCGCGAGCTGCGGGTGCACCATCGCGGACACCATCTTCAACCCGCTCGAGGTTCTCAAGGTTCGGAAGCAGATCGCGATGTCGGCGTCGAGTGCCGGACCGTCCGCGACGAGCATCGGGCTGGCGCGCTCTGCGATCGCCGAGAAGGGTATCGCGAGGGGACTCTGGCTTCCCGGCCTGGAGGCGACCGCGTATCGAGCGTTCTCCTACACCGGCTTCCGCATCGGCCTCTATCCGACAGTCAGGAACGCCATGGTGGAGTCCGGCACCTTCGGGGATGCGGACTCCGTGTCCTGCCGCATAGCCGCGGGAGCCACGACGGGTGCGGTGGGCAGCGCGATATTCAACCCCATCGACGTGGTGCGCATACGCATGCAGGGCGCGAGCCCATACCCCAGCACGCTCGGAGCCTTCGGCGCCATCGCCAGGGAGGAAGGGATTCTGGGATTGTGGCGGGGAATGGACGTGTGCGTGGCTCGCGCGGCGCTGCTCTCGGGCTCACAGCTGGCGACGTACGACACCACGAAACGGTGGATGAAGGACCAGGGCGTGATGAGCGAGGGGCCGGCGCTGCACTTCACGGCGAGTTTCATGAGCGGCGTGGTGGCGCAGACGGTGACGCAGCCGGTGGATACGCTCAAGACGTTGGTGATGGCAAACGGGGGAGCAAACGGCGGGGGGACGTGGGCGACGCTTCGGACGCTCCTGGCGCGGTCGGGCCCGATCGGGCTGTACCGCGGGTACTGGCCCGCGATGGCGCGGCAAGGGCCGGTCATGGTGATACAGATGCCAATCGTGGAACAGTTCAGGAAGGCGCTCGGCCTCGACTACTTCTGAGTTTAGCTCCTACTTTAGCTCCTACCCTCTATAATATTACTAGCCTATCTATCTAACGAGGCGTGTTCTCGCCCCCGAACCTCGCGTGTGCTTCCTGCGTGAACCGTGCGTACGCGTACCGGTCGTCGAAGTTCATGTCGTACCAGTAGTTCACCGCAATCGCCGGCGTTCCGCTCTCGTCCCGCGCCTGAGTCACGTGGTGGTACCACATCGCGGGTAAATACAGGCACTCACCAGCCCTCACCTCGACCACGATGGGCACCACCGGGTCTTCAGGCACCGTACACGCGCGTGAACGAAGCGACGCCGGGGTGGCGGACGCCCACGACACGAGTCTCCTCGGCGTCTCGAGCTCGACACCGAAGGTACCCCCTTCGCGTGAAGACGTAAACTTGGCGGCGGGCGCTTCTCTGTATCCGAGCAGCCTCCCGTCGCACGGCGGCAGTAAGTGGAATACCTTGATTCCCCGCACCACGCAGTACACGTTCTCGTAGTGGTCCCTGTGGAACGTCGTCTCCGATCGTTCGTCGCCGATCCACAGGTTCACCGCATCTGGCGCCTTACCCATGGCGTCAGACGCGAACGCCATCTCGTGTGAGCAGTCACCCACCAGTTTTGGGAACTCCTCGAGCAGACTGCCGCACTGTCTCGATACGTACGGCACGGGAGGTTTGTGCGATGGGTGTGCGTCGCCGTGATCATCCCCTACGGGCGTCTCCAGCATGTCGACAAACTCCCGCATCGTTATCTTCCGTTCCTCGGGTAGTACGAAAACCTCGTCGGGTGTTTCCTCTCCGGTGCCCGACACGGTCCAACCGCGGGTGGATAGCAGGGCATCGCCGCGTCCGTCGGGTGTGACGTTCACGGATACCTTCGTATCGCCCATCGCGTCGGCGAGGTAGTCGAGACTCCATCGTTCCATCGCGGGCCAATCGTTGAAAGCGTCCGTAACGACGACGGGGCGATTGGCCGATACGAACTCTCGGAGAAATTGGATGGGCGAGGGCGCTCCAAGGACGCGGGGGACGTGGGACACCAGCTCGTGCACCTCGCGCGAGAGCCACGCGAAGAGATCACGCGCGTCCGCGGGCTCGCCGTTATCCGCCTCCCCGTCGCTCATCGCGCCGTAGTCGCGGGGGAGACGGGCGCGACGTACGAGTGAAGAGCGCCGGGACCGTTGTGCGGGGTACAAGTAACAACTTTCTCGAAAATTGACCAAATTGCTTCGTCAGCCGGCGCGCCCTCATTCACCCGGCGCGCCCCCCGGCACGCCTTCATCATCCTCATGCGTCACCTCCGGCTCCCAATGAGATGCGCGGTCGTCGCCGTTTTGGTCCTGGCGACCTGCACCCCTGGCGTGCACTCCGTGTGCTCGGGCCCGACCGACCCGGGCGGCATTCGCACCGCGATGTTGACGTCGCACGACGAATACAGCCCACCCGCACCCCAGTCGGGCGAGACCACGGTCAAGGTGGAAGTCTCCGGCGTGCTCGAGCTCATAAAGTCAGTCTCCGAGCCCACGGGTTCGATCCAGATGGCCATCGAGCACACGATGACCTGGCCCGACTCCAGGCTTGCGTTCGACACCACGACCAGAAACAACGGGTGCTTCGAGCACGAGCGAGCCGTGTTCCCCAGCGCGATGCTCTCCGAAGTCTGGCATCCCGAGTACTCGTTCCTGAACGCCATCGGGTCCTTCGGCACCGCGTCCACGTTCTTAGTGTTCAAGAACGACGGTGAGGTCACGGTGACGATCCGAGAGGGTGTCAGCGCGACGTGCATCTTCGATTTCAAGAAGATGCCGTTCGACGAGCAGACGTGCTACGCGCGAATGCTGCTCAACGCGCCTTCCAAGATGGTCGCGTTCACCGCCCCGACGACCGGACAGGAGCTGTTCAAGATCCCCAACACCGGCCTGCTCGGCGGCACCACCGAATGGACCGTCTTGGGCACGAACATGACCGTGGGCGAGACGTCGGGGATGCCCCCAATGTCGTACGTCGACTTTACGGTGCGAATGAAACGAAAACCAGACTACTGGATCGCGTTCGTGCTACTACCGTCCATCTTCCTCGTGGCGCTGAGCTACGGCACGTTCTGGATCCAGCGCGGCGCCATTCCCGCGCGCGCCGCCTTCTGCTTCATCTCCTACCTCTCCGTGATCAACCTCACGAAAGGGTCACTGGCGTCGTTGCCAAAACTCAGCGACGCCGACGCCTGGATGCTCGGCGTGCTGAGCAAGAGCCAGTACTTCTGCGCGTACACCGTGCTGGGCGTCGTCGTCGCCAATTACCTTTTACACGTCGAGACCCGCGTCAACGCCGCGCTGAAGGACGCGAGGGAGAAAGAGGACGCGTCGCTCGGGGAGAAGATCAGCGACATGCGCGCGTTCGTCCGCGGCAAGGCGGGACGGTTCGCGGGTATGCTCGTGGGGAAGGACGGGAAGATGAGGTTCGCCGACAGGCACGTCGACGTCTTCTCCAGATGGTGCTTCCCCGCGGCGTACGTCGTCGCCGTCGCGCTCGTCTCAATCGAGGCTGGCGTGTTTGCGTGATGAGTTGTTCATAAGGTAATGTGTTGATCCGAGTTGGTTCCGCGCTTGTGTTGATGTTTGTGTTTGTGTTTGTTGGCCACCGTGTATATGATGACTATCGAAGATATCTTATTTGCTCGCGGCGTCGTTCACGAGCTCCGCCGCGACGAACGCCCTGAGTTCCCCGTGCTTAACCTTCCAAGACGCCGTCTCCTCCTTGGCCGCCTTGGCCTCAGCCTCCGCCGCCGCCAGTTTCTTCAAAAGATCCTCGACGTCCTCGCCGCCGCCGCCGGATTTGGCTCCTCCCGCGTCTCCCTCATCGACGCCTCCCCTCGGCCGTTTAGAAGCGCGTCCACTCGTGTCACCGAGTGTCACCTCGGCACCTGGCGTGGAGGTGGACGAACCCCCGGGCGCACCGCGCATGACGATCGGCGCACCTTCCCACGGCCGGAGACCCTTACCACCTTTCCCTTGCGCCGCGCTGGCAAACCTGCTAAACGGAGCCAACGGCGATAGCTTCCGTTTCTCGTTCCCCCCGAGTGCCCCATCGTCCATCACGATCCGGCGTCGCGGCGCCAAGGCTATCGCGACGAACGGTACAGCCTTGGGGTGCCTCAGCACGTGCGTGGTCTGCCGGGAAGCCGCGTCCCATACCCGGCACGTCCCGTCATCCGAAGCGCTGATAACTCGCTCGCCGTCGGCGGTGCACGCGAGCGAGTTAACGGCGCGCGTGTGACCCTCCAGCACAGCACACGCGCCGCTCGACCCGTCGGTCGACTGAGCCATCGACGCGGACGCGTTGAGGGGTACCTCGAACACCCGGCCGTCGACTGCTCCCGCGTAAAGCGTCGCCTCGCACGCGTCAATCGCCACTGCTCGCAAAGCCGCCGGGAGCGAAACCGTCCGCAGTAAGTATCCGCCGCCCAGGGTCCATATCTTGCACGTCCTGTCCGCGGAGCACGACACCACTAACCCCGCGCCCCCGCCCCCGCACGTCCCGACGCAGATCGAGGCGACGGGAAGTGAGTGCTCCGCCCACGAGTGCGTCGGGTTGACTGACGCGGATGACGTCGAAGCCGGGTCCAGCAGGGCGGCTAGGCACCAGACGCTGACCACCGTGTCGTCGCCGCCGGTGACCAGCACGGACCCGTCGCTGTTGAACGCGATGGCGGACACAGCCTTGAAGTGCGCGGGCCACGTCCTGACGAGTTTGCCCGTGGACACTTCCCACAGGTACGCGGCGCCCGTGAGGGATCCCGCGGCGAAGAAGGCTCCGTCTGGGGAGGACGCCACCACCCCCATGGGCTCGCCCACGAAGAACTTGTGGAGCGCGGATTCTTTGTCCAGGCCCCACACGTCGAGCGCGTTCTTGGACACCTGCGCGCTCACTGCATTGATGAAGGGTGGAGGGTGGAGTTTGGGGGGAGTTTGGTCAGTCGGATGATGCGGGTGATAATCTGCCGCCGCCGCCGCGAGTTGGTCGTGGGTTCGGAGCGGGCGCGCACCGAGGTAGTCTTCGCCGAGTTTGCACAGGCCGCCGCGACCGCACGCCGTCGTCCTGATGTGGTTAGAAGAGGGAACGAATGGTCAGAAGAGGGTCCGATACGGTGTTAAGGGCTGGCACCGCCCAACGTGGCGATGCCCATCTCGTCGGCGGCGAAGATGCTCGGGGATGAAAGGAGGTTGCCGGGCGACTCACTTGTACGACTTGAGCTGCATGCCCGTGCGCACATCCCACGCGTGCACGGGACCCTCCGCGCTGCTCCCGGTGAGCACGACCTCGTCGAGAAAGTTGGCGACCGCCGTCATGGTTCGAGCGCGTCGCGTGAGTGTGGAGCCTGCCGTCACATTATCATATTCCACGGAATTTACGCACAATTTGTAATATACGAGCAAATAGACTGTGAGTATTAACAATTCGAAATAATTAACGTGTAGTACGACGTAGTAAGTCTTAATCAACGTGCCTATTTGCCCGTATGACGATGCATTTAATTACAAGATTTCTCCGTCTCTGGCCCATCTTCTCTCGGAACGCACAGAACCCCCCCGCGCGTCCTTGGAACCCCCGAGTGAGGAGAGAACCATGGGCAGGGGAGACGCCGCGGTATCCTCGCGTCAAAAGGCGAAGCGTGGCGCCATCGTTTGCTGCATGAAGCGGGCAGTCTCGCTCGGGACGCCGACGCCTCAGGGCAAAGATGCGTTTCGTCGCGCGACAAAACACCACGATGATCCCGCGTTGACAAACGCCGAAGGGGTCGCGTCGGGGTCCTCGGAGTCGCGAGACGGCGCATCCAAGAGCATCAAAGACGCAGGTTCGTCTAGATATAACGTGCCGTCGGCTCTGTCCTTCACAATCACGGACCGATAGCCCACCCGAGGCGGCGTCCCCCTCTCGGCACCCACCACCGTCATTTCCGGGACGCGAATCTGAGTCTTTCCCCTCGCGACCCCGAAACCCGCAGGGATGCCACCGACACGGCGAAGGAGCCCACTCGGGGACGTATCCAACGTCAACACCACCCCGGATGACACCGCGGCGAAGCTCCATCGCGGTTGGCACGGAAGTTTCCACGACCCGCCCGACGAGGTGCCCGACATGACACCCGAGCGTGAACTCGCAGAGAGGGCTCTGTCCACCGCGGTCGGGCTACGCGACCTGTCCAACGTCCTGTCCCCGAACCCATACGCATCCCCAGGCATCGTCGACGGGGCACACGGCGAGTGTGTAAACGAGCTCGACGTGGTGTACGGCAGGTACAGGGCGCACAAGGCGACGCGTACGCCGGGGTTTATCAACTCAGAGTCGCGACCCGAGCCGGCGACTTGGTATGCGAAGATGGAGACAAACGACGGGGACTCATCTGAGGTTGAGGCGGCGATCCCTTCCAGCAGAGCCGCGGTCACGTTGGCGCACGCGCTCGGTCGGTGGAGGGAAGCGGCGTCTGTGTCCGCGGTACGGTCCACCGCGAAGCGCGAGAGGGACAAGCTCCGCGCCATCCTCCGGGAACAGGCGGATACGTGCGACGCGGCGGTGAACGCGGCGACTGCCGAGATCGAGGACCTGATGGAGGCGCTCGCAGAGTCCGGCAGCGAAAACTCGAGGTTGAGGTGGAGGTGGTCCGCGCGCGCGGGTGTGCTGACGGAGCGATGCGACGGGTACAGGCGCGAGGCGAACCGTCTGCGGGCGCGGGCAATCGGGCTCGAGACGCAGCTCTCGGGCGTCGAGGCTCACATCACAAACGCGGCGACGGATTTTGAGACGCTCCGGGAAAAGCTGAACGAATCGAGACGGGAAACAGAGCGCGCGCGAGCAGGGGAGGACGAGGCGAGGCGTCAGCTCGTGTCCGCGCAGGCAGCAGCCGCGGAGGCTATCGCCGCCGCCGCGAGGGTGGCTTCGTCTCCAACTGCGATGAACGCGGACGTTTACAAGACGGCGACGCGCGAGGCGGCGAAAAAGGAGCTCAAGGAGGAGTTACGCGCCGAAATCGAGGCGGAGCTCAGGGCTGAGTTTGAGGTGTCTCATCGGGGGGATACGTTCGTGGACGTCCACGCGCGTTCCGGTTCCGTGGCGAAGTCCGTCGAGTCGGTGCTTCACGACGGGAAGTCGGCTCAGGTTCGTCAGTTGTCGGCTGCCAAAATGGAGGCGACGGCGCGGTGCTCCGGTAACCTGGCGGCGATGAAGGCGGCGGGTGTCGAGACGCTCAAGCTCGACGAGGATGCGTCCCGTGGCGGTGTCGAATCATCGGAGCTCATCGCGCTCATCGCGGCTCACGCGTTGCAGCGGTGCGAGGCGCATCCGCACGGCGACGGCGCCAGGGCGTTTTATCGGGCGGCGCGGAGGGTCGAGCTGGCGGCGATGGCGTGCCAGCCCCAGTACAAGAAGCGCGGCGGACGAGGATCATGATACGATATAGACGGATGGCATGACGTAGCGGATGACTGTTTATTCACCTGACGTGTTCCACACGTACGTCCCACTCAGCTCAGTTCGAAACCCGCCCCACTCGTCACGGCGTACCGCACCTTTTCACGCATCGTCGCAGACTTTCTGTGGTTTACATCAAAAAGCCCCTCCAAGAAAAGCCACGACTGAAAGCCACGACTCGCTCACTCTCACCCTCGCGACGTCACCATCTCGACCTCGAGCGACATGTCGGCACCCGATACGAGGCTACCGATCTTTGATCCCGGCATGGACGTCGCAACTTTGGTGTTCTCCCACGTGCGGTGCGTCAGGACCCGCGTCAACCTCGCCGTGGTCAGCAAGCTGTGGAGGGAGGCCTCCAAGACTGCCTCTGCGTACCCTCTCGAGTTCGACTGGGGCGCGTTCCCGGAGTCATGGTGCCCTCCTGTGGGCGGGGATATACGATACCCGTCGCCTGATCATCGCATAGGCCTGCTGGACAACGACGAAGCCCTGTCTCTGCCCTACGAGAGAGTCGTTGGACTTCTTGGTGGAGCTGCGATCTACGTATGTGGAGACGCTGCTCGCCGGGGGAGTGTAAGGCTGCTGAAGTGGACGCGAGTGAACAACCTTTCTTGGAGTGAAAACACGTGCTACTGCGCAGCCCAATGTGGACACTTGCACGCTCTCCAGTACTTACACGAGAACGGGTGCCCTTGGGACTGGTACACGTGCTATTGCGCCGCCGGACACAAACGCTGGGACTGCCTGAAGTACGCGGTGGACAACAAGTGCCCGGGGTGGAAGGCATTCGCCGAGGCGTACGCGAAGCACCTCAGATGAAGACAAGTTCCATTCTCGTCACAAACTGGAATACATCTTATTCATACACGAAATCTTCCGCCGGACACGGAGACGGGCCTGGCTCCTGTGACGCCGAGTCCGAGCCCATCCGACGGCGCGGGTTTCCCGGCGCTGACGCTCATCCTCTTCTGCGTACCCTTGGACCCTTCGACCCGGGTGGCGTCCACGTTCGGCGCCATGTTAAAGCTCTTGGTCCCGACGGCAACCTTCTCGAGCTTCACGGGTACCGGCGGGCGCCTGGCGGACGGCCCTTTCTCCCGCACCTTTTCCTTTTCCTTTGCCAGCGACCTGTTTGTGCGCAGAGCCGGCCCGGCGCCAAACCCGGTCCTCACCGAACCCACAGCCTGCTCACCCGCGACGTCCATCTTGAGCATCAGCTTCTCCACGTCCGCCACCGTCGGTGTCCTGCCCTTGGCGATCGTCCCGGTGACGCCCCTTCGACCGAGCTTAGCCTTGGCGGCGGCCAACGCGGCAGCCTTTTGCGCCGCCGCAGCCGCAGCCGCGGCGGCTTGCTGCGGGGTCACCGAGTCCACCACGGGCTGGGACTTCGCCTCCTTCGCGGCGGCGAGCGCGTCCAAAGTCTTCTTACCCATCAGCCGCTCGTACGTGGTGGTCTGGATCTTGGACGTCGTCTTGAACCGCGATTCGTCGTCGTCGCGGCCGTCGCCGGATGACGCCGAGCTTCGCCTGCTCGTCGCAGTCAGGCCGTGCACGTTCTGTGTGAGGTCGGCGTCGATCATTCGGTCCAGGAGGGTCTTGTCGTACGAGAACCCGCTCCACCACCCGCCCTTGTCACCGCCCGACGCGGCCCTGGCGACGGAGGCGAGGGCGTTTACGTCGCCGACTCGTCCCATCCGGCTCTTGTTCTCCAACGCCGCGTCAATCACCTTCTTCCACCCATCCCCCGTGGGTTGCCTCCGACCGGTCTTTTTGAACAGCAAACGCACCTCCGTCTCCGTCGCTTTCCTCACAGCCTGCTTTTTGGCTCGTTCCATCACCTGGTTGAGGTTGTGCGGCTGGCCCTTGGTCTCCCACAGTTCCTTGCACGTGAAAAGCAGCTGCTCGTACGTCGCCTGGCGCTCGGGATCCGGCGACGGGTACACAATCTCGTACGAGCCGCTGTGATCCTTCTCCCACTTTTCGCGTTCCCGTAGTAAGTGCTCACGTCTTGTATGTAGACGTTCCTCGCGGGTCTTGCCGTCGTCACTCGACGCGCTCGCCGTCCTGCTCCCCGTCCACTTGCCGGCGAAGAGGCGGGAAATCGCATCCGCCTTGGCCTTCTCCTCCATCTTCGCCAAAGCCTTGGCGTCGATGCCCACCAAGTCGATCGTGTCGCTGATGAGGTCCTCCTTGACGGCGAGGTCCAGCGGGGTATCGGCGGTGAACGAGGGCGAGTGGTTCACCTCGATGAGCCAGGGCTTGAGGTCTCTGTCCATCATCACGTCGATGCCTAAAATCTCAAAGCACGCGTACCCGTCGTTCTGCTCGGCGGGTAAGGCTTGTCTGTAGTTGTACGCCAGCGCGGGCTGCGCGCTGATGACCGTCTTGACGATCAAATCCTTGATCTCGCCCCACATCTTGCCAAAGTCCAGGTTACTATCTTCCATCCACTGGCGTAAGCCGTGAATCGTCCACTTGCTACCCGTACCGTCGGCGTCGGCGTCTTCGTTGAACACAAAGTTTTCATTCTTCTTGTTCACCGCGTAGTTCGTCAGGTGCATGTACGACGTCTTGAGGTTCGAAGACCGGGGAGGTTCGTACCGCTCCGTGCAGAACCGCGCCAGGCCGTCGTCGAACAGGAATATCCGCAGCGGATCCGCGCACAGCACCAAGGCGTAGACGCGGAGGTCGAATTTGTACCCGTCGATGAGCAAAGGACGGTCCAGGTACCTCTGCGCCACCACCGGTGCCTTTGTCCGTCCCACCCCCTCCCCGCCTCCGCCGAGGGAGTCGAGGCTCTTGCACGCGTGTCGCTCGTCCTGCACCAGACAGATTCCCTTCCCCTGGCACCCCGCGTCCGGCTTCAAGATGAACGTCTTTTTTGGAGCTCGAGTCGACTTCTTCGTCGAGCTCGTGACAACTTCATCGGTTTCTTTAAACTCCTCCAGGAACTCGTCGAGCTGCGCGGGGAGGTTGTACGTCTTGGGCGAGAAGTCAATCTCGTGCGGGTACACCGACTCGAGCCGCGCCAGGTTCTTGGCCAGGCTCCGTTTGCGGCAAATCTCCAGCATCCCGACGAAGTGGTTGATCTTCTGCCCCGGTTTCATGCGCACCAGGCGGTCGCCCGTGATGGACGTGTCGGTCCAATACAGGTTCCACGCGTCCGGGTCGTCGTCATGCACCTCCTTCCATCCCAGCTTGGACTGCACCGTCCGGAGCAGTGGGTACTTGCAGTTGCTCAGGTTCACGGCGACGGTGGTGCTCGTCCCGCCCCTGGTCTTCCTCGCCTTCTTGGACGCGGCGCGGAGCATATCGCTCGGGCTGTACGAGGGGTGACCGGGCGAGTGCGTATGTGCATTCTCCGCTGACGACGCCTCCGACGAGCTCGTCGACGGTCGCCCCGAGCTCGACCGTGAGCTCGCGGACCGTGGGGGCGCCGTGGCGGTCATCGGAGCTCCCGATATGAAGACGCTGATTCACAAACGCTTTCTCCGGAACGAGCGAGGCTCAATGCGCGCGCGTGGACCCCTCCACCCCGCGCGACGCGGACGTGCCGACCGAGACGAGACCTTGTTGAGGCGCCTCGACCGGGTTGCCTCGGCTCTCTCGGTGTGGCGTCGCTCCACTCGGCGCTCTCTCTGTGCTGCACAGTTGACTTTTGAGGGGAAACTGGTTCGTGACGCTGACGCTCGAGAAAGTATAACCTAAGTTTTTGTGAAAATGGGTCGCTGACGTCACTGGATAAGAAAGTGTGCTCGGCGGCCTGCGCGACGACGCCACTGACAACGACGCCGACGACGTGCTCGCCGACGCCCGAATCCAAACAGTAGAGATGTCTGCCGTTACCGCATTCACCACCTTCACCGGTCTCAAGGCTGCCCCCCAGGTGCGTCTCAACCGCGATCCCAGCGCCGCCCGACCTCGCCTTCAGGGTTTGAGGGTTTTGGACCGCTTTTTCCTCCGTCAATTGAGCTGACCGAGCCCTCGTTACCCCGCTCCTCGTCACGCAGGGCGTCCGCACCACCAAGGCTGTCGCCGCGCCCCGCGTGGGCCGTGCCGCCCGCCTCAACGTGCAGGCCAACAAGAAGGTTGCCAAGAAGTCCACCGTCGTTCTCGTCAAGGACCAGCCCAACCTCGGGTCCGCCGGCGACGTCGTGACCGTCTCCATGGGCTACTTCCGCAACAACCTCGAGCCCTTCGGCCTCGCGAAGAAGGCGACCGGTGACGTGCTCGCCTCCGTCGCCGCCGACGCCGCCGCCAAGGTTGCCGCCAAGAACGCCGAGTCCGCCGGCGCCAAGGCCATCGCCACCGCGCTCCAGACCATCGGCAAGTTCGTGGTGAAGAAGACTGTGGGTGAGGATGGCAAGATCTTCGGCAGCGTCACCACGCAGGACGTCGTCGACGCGGTGAAGCAGCAGACCAGCAAGGAGCTCGACAAGAAGACCATCACCGTGCCGGACATCAACGAGGTGGGCACCTACGACGTCTCCGTCAAGCTCCACCCCGAGGTCACCGGCGCGTTCAAGCTCGAGGTCCAAAAGGCGTAAATTGTTGTCAATGCGTGCATGATTAGAGTTTTGCAGCGGGAGAGTTAGAGTTGACTATTTTTTGCGATGGCGATGGGACGGATCGCCTGTTAGAGGGGGGGGAGGAGCACTTGAGCTCCACGGAGACGACACGCGTCGTCTCGGCGGCGATAGAACAAAGAGGCACAATATGTCGATATCATTACAGTCGAGTCCTTTGAACTACCACTCGCGGTTATTACGCTCAGCGGCTGCGGTAGAACGGCGTCTCTCCGAACCTTCCGTCGTACATGTCGTACCCGGGCCACGTGTCGAACCCGTCGTTGGGGTTTTCATCCGCGGGTTCGTCCACTGCGTTAGATGCGTACGGGTATTCATCCTCGTACTGTTCCGTTTCCAAAGCTCGTTCGCGCTCGGCCTCGGCGTTTATCTCCGCGGCGACTCTGTATTCCTCGGGGGTTATTCCCAGCCTCACCAACGACTCGCCGAGGTTGTATAAGGAGTCGAACAAGGTCGGGAGGCTGTACCAGACTGGCGCGAGCCACTGCGTGAGCTGTCTGCCGCCGTGTGTCACTCCGGCGTCGAGGTTCAGGGAGCCCGAGGACGCAAAGCCGGGCTCCTTGTTCGACGAGGTGACCACCACCCCGCATGCGACGAGGAACAAGGAGAGAACGACGCACGTCGTGTAGACGACGACCCTCGGCGGGACACTGGTGACGACGTCTCGTTGGAAGGGTCCCCAGTTCGACACGGTGCCGTGCGTGGGCAACACGGGCACGCGGTCGAGGTGCTGGCGCGAGTTGCGACGGTCGAGGCGGGTCGGGGCGGCGGTCGTCTTGAGCATCCTGCGCTGGCTGAAAAGTGCGAGCGTACCGTACAGAGACGGGCGTGTGATGGGGTAATATCGATCGGCACGAGATCTACCAGCCGCGGAAGCCGCGCGAGGTCCGAACCGGCGTCCTTTTCGTTCGTCCTCGGGAGACATTTTTAACACGAAAATATCCGAGCCGCGCGACGACGACTTCGCAGTCGACGATGCGCCCTGGGGAGCGCGAGGCGAGCGCGCGGAGCCTACGGAACATCGTATCGACATGTGTCGTCGGCGTACCGGGCGTCCATGGGGGTTCCCACAGACCCCGCGCGTGACTTTGACGCGCGTGACTTTGACGGTGGTGCTGTGGACCGCGTGTCTAGCGGCCGAGGTTGACGGGGCGGACCTCGACGGCCCTCCGCGAGGTTGGGCGTCCCCCGGCACTGTCTCACCGGTCCCGCCGCCGGCAAATGGCCTTCTCGACGCCGCACCCGCGAGTACATCGTCGACGCTGGACCGCATCGTTCAGGGTCTCGGCCCGCTGTTCGCCTCTCGGCCACCCGCCCCGGGGACGAGTGTTGGTTCCCCACCTGGTTCTCGACCCCCGTCCCCGCGGGCGCCACGACACGCGCTGGACTTCCCGCCAGTCGCCGACACGCCCCAGCGCGATCGCGTGGAGGCGGGACTGTCGCAGATCTTCCAACCCCCTCCCCCCCCGCCCCCGTTGCCTCCACCCAACGCACCCGGGACGACCACACCGCCGCCGCCGCCGCCGTCCCTCGTTCGCCCGGGAGCGCCGAGGAACTGCTACGACATCGAGGTCCTCAACAGGTCCCTACAGTGTCAACGAGGCGAGAACGCGCGGTTGTGCGCGTCACTCCGCACCAGGTCCCTGCTCGCGGGGTGCCACGACCTGACCCAAGGCGACCTGTTGGGACCGAGTTTGATGACCGCGGCGTTTGAGCTCGGGCTCGTCACCACGCCACCCCCGCCGGCCCCTCCGCCGCGTGTGCCGCCACCGCCGCCGCCTCCACCGGCCCCACCACCGTCGAGTCCACCGCCACCGGGTCCGTCGCCCCCTCCTCCCCCGCGGCCACCTCCGCCGAGCCCGCCGCCACCGAGTCCGCCTCCGCCGAGTCCTCCTCCGCCGAGCCCACCGCCCCCGAGCCCGCCGCCGCCGCCCTGGTTCACGGAGCAGTGGTCGGTGTTGACCCCGGGAGCTCCGCCCACACCGCCGGGGCCGACCCTCAGGGTCCCCCCCACAGGGATCAAGCCGCCGCCGCCACCTTCCCGTCCACCGCCGATCGTATACGAGCCGTCGCCGCCTCCGTGGTTCGTCGGGGAATGGAGCGAGGTGGGTTTCTTTTATTTTCATACAAGTGTGGGCAATTAGACTGACGTCGTGTTTTGTGTACAGCTGAGGAACCCGCCTCCTCCTTCACCACCTCCGTCGCCGCCGTCACCGCCCCCGTCGCCCCCACCGCCGCCATCACCCCCACCGTCACCCCCACCACCTCCGTGGTACCTGGACAGGGCCAGTTTGCTCGACCGGGCGGCGGAGATGGAGGTCCTCGCCGCTATGGCCGGAGACGGCGTTGTACCTATGGAGCTGACGGAGACGCAGGCGAGTGAATGGTCGTCGATGCTCAAGGCGCTCGAGGCCGCTGGAAACCTCGAGGACGACCTCACATCCGCGCAGGCGGGTGACGGGTACGGTGGTCTTATGGGTGATCAGTACGGTCTTGTGGGTGATGGGTACGGTGTTACCAAACCGAATGGGAAGCCACCGTTTGTCCCCGCGCCCGACCCGCTCCAGGTGGCGCCGGGGGCGGTACCGCAGGGATACGTCCCTCAGCCCGGGTACGCCGCCGCCCCGGGCACGACGACGTACGAAGAAGGTGCAGTCACCGCGTCCGCCGGGAAGGACTTACAGAACCGTATCCTGGAAGCCTTCAACTGGAATCCAAGGGACGGCGAGACGGTGGCGAATGTCAACGGCGACGTCGCCAAGGCTAGCGCGCAAAGAGCGGCGCTCACGTACGGCTTTCCCCAAGGTTTCCTCTGGAGCGTCTACAGGGATCCGAGCCTGCTGGCGGCGTGGGGGTACTTTCAGGGTTTACTCAACCCGGGTGGTGCGTACAGGCCGTGAGTGGAACATAGCTTAGGACTAATCTAGCGTGCGTGTGCGGGGATGGATGCGCGAATTGTTTTCTGCAGTCTCTCGTGACCCCGAGGGATCTCAAGTAATAGGACGAATAATAGACTGGGAAAGCACGGTTCGATGAATCTCCGTCTTTGGTTTTTGAAGACAGAGAAAGACGACCGTTGATTGGACGCCACTCGCCACTCTGTCAAGTTCCCGCGGAATTTTGGTTTTTGACTCTACGTCTCCTCCTCCAAGTTCGAAAGCCACTTCTTTGCGCGCCTCGAGCACGCGGTTGACGGCAGCGCGCCAGTCGACACGCCTCGAGACGCCCTTCAATCGACACGCGAGTACCCTCGCGAACGTCGACGAGCCTACAGGCCACACAGGTGAGCTCGCGCGAAGGTTTACGCCCGTTCGCCGGCCAACCCTCCTGTCGCATTCTCCTCGGTTTTTCCCCTGAAAACCGGGGAGACGGGCGCGGCACGCGACGTCGATATTCGCGCGCGTCCATCGCGTGCGATCGCGGATCTCGCGCGCTCGACGTCGGATCTTATCGACCCGGTCCGTGGGCCTCGTGTACGGTTCGTGAGGCCGATGGAGACGCGCGTTCCCGGCTCCCGCGCCTCACGACCTTTTGCGCGGGAACCGCGGCGGGTGTTGCGGTTTTTTCTCCATTTGTCCCATTTCCACGAAATTTGGCAACGGGCACCGAGGCGACGGAGCGTCCCCGGGGTTGACACGATCGTCCCCGCGCCGGTGTTCGCCCCGCATCGAGGTCGTGGTCGCGCATCGAACTCGAATCGCTCGTGCGACTCCGCGTTCCGATACTCGCGTCTCGACCGCGCGCGTCGTTTCCGAGGTCCGAAAGGACGCGGGATATTTTCCTCCACCCCCCCAAATATCATACGCGACGCTGACCAAAATAATTCCCCTCCCTCCCCGCGGCGCAGACGGCGGCGTTTCCAGACCGCATCGACGAAAGGGGGAGGTGGTTCACGACACGTAGATGATGTTGGGCACGTCCCCCGCGCACGAGGCGCTGATCCACAGGCCCGTGAGCTCCAGCCGCGGCGTACCCAGCGGCGCCAAGCACGGCTCTGTTTCACCGCCGTCGGCGCACATGGACGTCCGGTCCGCGTCACCCGTGACGCATACGCGATCTTCTCAACCCGGGTTCAGCGTGCTGTCCTCGTCACCGTCCGAGACTGGCAACGGTGCCAGCATGGTCACCCCGCCCTCATCCTTCGGGACGGCCAGGCACACGTCCAGACGGCGGAGCGGGGAAGGCGTCGCGCTGACCCCGTCGCTGTCCCCAACCGTCACCGGGTTCACCGTGCCGTCGTCTTCAAACGAGGGCGGATCCAGCGTCGGAACCAAGATGATGACTCGGATGACCCCGCTCGGTGCCCGGTCACCCGTTGATTTCCCGGAGGAGACCGTCGTGGGGTTCGACATTGGGGTTCAACACGTCGAGTCCAAGTCACCGCCGATGTCCCCGGGCGGCTTGTCCAGGTCGATGTCCGCGCTGAAATCCGAGCTCGTCAGTACTCAAACTCCTTCACTCTCCCCGGAGAAACCCCCGCTGCACTCCAAAGCGGCTGGGCAGAGCGGGCTGCTCTCCGGCCGGTTGGAAGCGCTCACCGCAGACGAGGAGTCGACTCTCGAGCGGGCGCAACAAAGGCACCGCGCGTTTTCATCCCCCGCGGTGGTGAGCGCGTTCAGGGTGGCTGCCGCCGCGCACCGCGGCCAGCTGCGCAAGAGCGGCGACACCGTCCTCTCCGCCCAGGTGGCCACGGCTCTCATCGTCGCCGAGCTCGGTATGGATAGCAAAGTCGTCGCCGCCGCGCTGCTCCACGACGTGTTAGACGACACACCGGTGACGGAGCGCGAGCTGAGACACACGACGCCGGACTCCATCGTCACCATGGTTACCGGAGTCGCCAAGCTCTCGCGCGTGTCCCAGCTCCAGCGCTCCAGCGGCAGGTCGTTGACGCGCGAGGAGCGCCTGAAGCTCCGCGCGCTTCTCATCGCGATGACCGACGCCCGCGTCGTCATCGTCAAGCTCGCGGATAGGCTCCAGTGCCTCGAGACCATCCAGGCGCTGGACACAGACACCGCCACGCGCATCGCGGAGGAGACGCTCTCGATCTACGTCCCCCTGGCGTCACGCCTCGGCATCTGGAGCCTCAAGACGCGACTCGAGGATGCGTGCTTTGCGTTTTTACACCCGACGGAGCACGCCGCCTTGAGCGCAGCGCTGGAACGCGACGAGCAAAAGGCGGCGGTGATGCGAGCCGTGGAGGACATCACGAGCACGCTCGTGACCGACGCGGGCATCCAAAGAGGCTTTCACGACATCTACGGCCGCGCCAAGAGCCTCTTCTCGGTGCACCGCAAGATGCTTAAGAAGGGTGTCGATCTCGGCGACGTGCACGATTTGCGAGCGGTTCGCGTCATCGTCGACAACGAGGACGACTGCTACGCCGCCCTCGAGGCGATACACACCAAGTTCACGCCCGTCGCCGGCAAGACCAAGGACTACGTCCGCGACGCCAAGGTGAACGGCTACCAGAGCCTGCACACGGTGGTGACCGCCGCGGATGGCGGGTTTGTGGAGGTTCAGATTCGCACCGCCGAGATGCACGCCGCCGCCGAGTCTGGCATGGCTGCGCACTGGAGGTACAAGGAGAGCGTCGTGAACCACAGGGCGATGGACGAGCAGGTGGCGTGGGCGAGGTTCATGCTCTCGTGGCAGGGTCAGCTCGTGGATGACAAGTGCCGAGCCGCCGGGGTTCAAATCGCCACGGCTATGGGCGCGGGTGGCGGATCCGCCGAGCTCGAGGCGCTGCAGCCGTGCGTCCCGTGCGAGTGCCCCTTCCCCGTACACGCCGCGCACTGCCCCAACCACGAGGATACCCTCCTCTTCGGCTCGTGCGGCGCGTGCGCGGCTGAGAGCTCCGTGTCATCCATCGTGAGCGCCGACTCGGCGTCCATGTCCAAGACCGGCGCTCCGGGTGCTTCCTCGCCTCTCGACGCGGCGGCGCCCATATTCGTCGCGGTCGTCGTCGACGGCGAGTTGGCGGTTTGCGAACTTGCCAAGGGCACCCGGCTGTCCGACGTGGATTTCGCGTCCGTGTGCGGCGACAGCGCGAGGACCGCGGAGTTTACCAGCGTTGAGAGCATCCGCGTGAACCGCGAGGTTGTCCCGGCGGGCGCGGAGCCGGCGGTTATGCTCCGCATGGGTGACCTGGTGGAGGTGACGCGCCGACGCCTCGGAGGTTCGCCGGAGGGTTCGCCGTCCACGGGGTCCAAGCTCGGCGACGCGGCGGCGGCGGCGGTTGAGGAGCAGCGACGCAGGCTGAGCAGTGCGCTGAAGATGGACGTGTCGTCCCTCGACGGCGGCGTCAGCAACGTCGTGCCAGTGAGGGCGCCCGCGGTGATGAACCAGCCCGAGGCGGGTTTCTTCCCCTGAGGACGCGCGAGGGAGGCGCTGACTTGTGTACCATCACATCGTGTATTTTTAAGGGACCCGCGTCGGTCGAGGACGACGACGACGACGACGCGGGCGATGCGGCACGTCTAACTAATGATTCTTTGTAAGATTAAAACAGCATGTATCTTCACGTTCACGCTTTGAACTCTCGTGCCTCTTCGCGCCGAAGAATGACGTTTTCATTTCGTGCCATCTCATCACCGAGCGGAGCTTGTTTGAAACGATAATGGAACTTGTATTCATCTGAGGTGCTTCGCGTATTCCTCGGCGAATCTCTCCCACATCGGGCACTTGTTATCCACCGCGTACTGCAGGCAGTCCCAGTGTTTGCAAACGGCGGCGTTACAGCACGTGTTCGAGTCCCAAGGGCACCCGTTCTCGTGCAAGTACTGGAGAGCGGGCAAGTGTCCATTATAGGCTGCCCAATAGCACGTTTTCGAGTCCCAAGCGACCCATCTGTTGTGCTCTCGCGTCCACTTCAGCAGTCTTATACTCCCACAGTGAGCGGCATATTCGTATACTCTTTTCCAGTCCACAAAAGTACCAAGAAGTCTGACGACTCTCTCGTAGGGCAGAGACAGTACTTCATCGTTGTCCAACAGACCTATGCGACGAGTACCCCACATCCAATCAGACTTGTACGTGAACGCGTCGAAGTCGAACCTGAGAGGGTACGCAGCGGCAGGCTTGGAGGCGTCCCTCCACAGCTTGCTGACCACGGCGAGGTTGACGCGGGTCTTGACGCACCGCACGTGTGAGAACACCACGGTCGCGACGTCCAGGCCGGGATCAAAGATCGGTTGCCTCGTATCGGGTGCCGACATGTCGCTCGAGGTCGACATGGTGACGTCGCGAGGGTGAGAGTGAGCGAGTCGTGGCTCTCAGTCGTGGCTTTTCTTGGAGTGGCTTTTTGATGTGACTGACGGACAAAACACCCGGGTGTAACCTCTCTGTTTTTGGTCCTCCTCGCGCCCGAGCGACGCCACTGCGGCCCGCGCGCGCTCCGTCAACCCGACATACCGCCGCAGCCCGCTCTTACGTACGACCGGTACAGTCGTAAACACCCGCGGTCACCGGAACGACCGTCCATCGACCCAAAACGGCGGTCCCCTCACCACCGACGCCGAGCCGATCGGCACGGAATCGCTCCTCCTCGACTCGAGATCTCCACAGTCGTGCCTCGCACCGTCTCTCGCTAGAAAATGGATGCCCCGTTTTCTCCCGCGGCGTCGTCCCCAACGGACGGGGGCGAACTGTTCGTGGACATGATGTCGCAACCGAGCAGGGCGTGCTGCTATTTCGCCCACCTGGCGCGCCTGCCCGTGACACGACGACGAGTTATTTTAGGCAAAAAGGAGCAGAGGGCGACGTCCTATCCCAACCCTCTGAAGCAGGTTCCATGCCTAGTGGAACGGGACGGGTTCGTCTTGCCGGAGAGCTCGGCGATTCTCAAGTATCTGGCGGACCGTCACACGGTGGCGGACCACTGGTACCCGCGCGAGCTTCGAGCACGCGCCAGGGTCAACGCGGCGCTGGACTGGCATCACTTCTCTCTGCGGAGAGGAGCGGCGGGCGTGACGTGGTTCTCTTTGATCGCGCGCAACATGGGAATGAAAACCGACCCGGGAATGGCTCTAGCCATGCTGGGCGTGTTGAAGGGTGCGTTGGGAACACTGGAGGCGACGTGGCTGACGGACGATGCGCCGTTCATGATGGGTTCGAGCCGCCCGTGCGTCGCGGACCTGCTCGTGGCAGAGGTGAGAAATAACAACGATTGACTTGACCCGTGTCGTGTTCCTGACACTTGATGCCTCACCCCAGGAAATCTTTAACCTCACGCTCCTCGAGGCGATCGACGAGGACTTCGGCATGCCTCCCACGCTGGATGCCCTGCTCGGAGAGGGTCACCCGAGGGTCACCAAGTTCCTGGCGGCGTGCCAAGATTTGGATTTCGACGAGTGGAGGTCGATACACGGCGTCCTGCACACGGCGCGGGACAAGATGGCGGCGAGGAAAAAGACGAGGTCGAGGATGTGAGCCGTCCTCGACAGTGTATCCGGCGTCTCATTGCATTAGCGGCGTCATCCAGCCCTTCACGGGGGGTGTGTAGTGTATAATGGAAACCTCGAAATTGAGGCTAACTGTGTATCATATCTCTCACAGGTACCTCAGTCTATTTCCTAAATGCGTCAAAAGTCTGACTGCTGTCATGTGGTCCTGTGGGTTCACCGTGCATTATCCAAACTTGGTTCCTGCACCGCCAGTTCAGCACTGAAGGACAACCTCAGCCGCCCAAAATCACTTCCACGCCGCGCTCCCCCGAGCCGACGAGAACTCAAAGATGGCTTCCCTCGCTGCTTTCGCTCCCTCCGTCGCGGCCCTCAGGCCCAAGGTGGCCAAGACCTCCAAGGTTGCCAAGGCGGTCGTGGCCGAGAGGCGCACCGAGACTGTCGTCCCCGCCATTAGCACCAGGCGCGCTCTCCTGGGCGGCGCGGTGAGCGCGGCGATGACCCTCGCGATGTCCCCCGGCCCCGCGGCCGCGAAGGACGGCAAGAACGGCGTGTACTGGATCGCGCCCAAGGACGGCGCGACCGTGGGCCAGGAGTTCGACGTCAAGATGGGGGTCATCGGATACGAGCTGGCGCCCGCGAGCGAGGGCCTGCAGGAAGGGACCGGCCACCACCACATCGTAGTGGACCAGGCGGGGGGGTACGTCGACAAGGGAACCGAGATTCCCTTCGACGCCACCCACCTGCACTACGGTAAGGCGCAGAAGGAGGCCACGATCAAGCTCGAGCCCGGGACGCACACCCTCACGCTCCAGTTCGCCAACGCCAAGCACATGAGCTACGGGAAGAAGTTCGCCAAGACGATCACAGTCACCGTCGTCTGATCTAGTCGTGTGAGGAGTGAGGAGCTCGTCAACGTTCGCCTCTTAATTTAGGACCCTTTAATATGTTTATTATCATCATGTACGCACCTACGTAACTGCCTGAACAACACACTCCTCCATGATGAGAGCTACTCACTTGGACTTCTCATCTGTGCCGATCCGCCGTTCCACTTCTTCCATGATGCCCTTCCCTCGCAGCGTCGCCTCCGCCTCCAGGAGCCTCTTCTTCAGACCCACAGCCTCAGCCTCCGCATTGACCAGCTTCATCGTCGCCGTCTGGAGCTCCGCCCTCGCGGCGTTAGCCTCGGAAGAAACGGCCTCCACCCTCGCCCTCGCCACTTCCGCCTCAGCCTCCTTGGCGCCCCGCGTCATCGCCAGCTCGGCGTCCCGGCGCTCCGCCTCGGCTGTCAACTCGGCGACCCTCCGACTGGCCGACTCCGCCGCCTGCCTGGCGTCACGTAGGGAACCGGTCGTCTCGGCGAGGTCCTTGGTGTACCTCTTGAGCGCCTCGTCCGTCTTTGGCGCGCGGCTCTTGAGCTTTGATACCGATATCGCTTCCCAGTCGTCAGCCTTTTGACGCGCGTACGCGGCGGGCACCGACGACAGAAGAGACACCGTGGCGATACCGGTCAGCGCGAACCGTAGGGGCATGAGCCACCTCGGCATCATTCCCTTGGACGCGAGGTGCGCGTCCCCGGCGAGCACCGCACCTAACCCACCCGCCAGCGTGATGAGCTGCGCTGGGACGGGGAGGGCCAGTGTTGCCCACGCGTAGAGTGATGGCGCCACCGCGTACACGTACCGCGCGGGGCCCGCGAGGGTTGCCAGGCTCAAGTCGGCGGCCACCTTCCCGCCGTACCCGGACGCGGCGAAGCCCCACTGGGTCCCGCCGAGGAAGGCAAGGATCGACGCGCCGTATCCAGCCTGAGCGGCGGCCCTGTACTGCTCGGGGAAGACGGCGTCCAGACCGATCGAGGCGCTCACCGGGGCGGCGAGCGCGACGAAGGGTATCGCACCCGCCAGGCCGAGCGCGAGGGGTACGTGCGGGATCTCGGCGAAATGCTCGGGATGGAAGTGATGACTCGACGCGGGGGGAGGCGCCGCTGCGGATGACGCGGATGTCGACGACGAAGCCGCGCGAGAGAACGCCCCGCGAAGCGCACGGCTGAAGGATCCGACGAGTGTTGATGCCATCCGTGTCATCCTCGCGCGTCACTGGGCGGTCTGGGTTCGATTCGAAGGCGTGGACGCGACGTATACGAGCTCACCCGAAAGACCTCGAGACCGAGACGTGCTCGTGCGGCTCAGTCTGCCGGTGATGGGAGCGCGTGTGTTCAAACGATAGCACTCTTACGCGTATAAAAGTTTTGGCAAAATATTTTGGTTTTTTGGTTCACAACAGACGCGCGCCTACGAATTCACGCCTGCTTCCTGGCGTACACGACGTACATGGGATCAGACTTACCCGGCTTGGGCGAGATATCCTGCGCCGCCGGCGGCTCGAACCCCCCCGCGAAGTGATAATAGGCGCCGACGATCCAGATGTGGTCCAGGTCGCCCGTCGACGTCCAGATGGAAACCGCCTTTGTGGGGAAGCACCGGTTGCTGAAGCTCATCACCGCGAGTCCCCCGGGCTTCAAAACCCTGTTCACCTCCTTCATCATCTCCAACGGCCTGGTGAGGTAGTCCACACTCACGGCGTTGGTCACCACGTCGAAGGTGTTGTCCTCGAACGGCAAGGTGGGATCCTCGTTCAAGTCCCTGACGACGTAATCGTTCAGGATTGGATTCTTCTTGAGCTCATCTTCGTTCATTCCGAGGCCGCTGATGCGCCCAGCCTTGTACCCCTCGGGGTAGTGGCTGATCCACGAACTGCACACGTCCAGAAGCGCGGTGTCTTCCTTACCACTCGTTGGGAACACCTCGGCGTAGTATTTGGTCAGCGCTCCGATGGCGTCGTCGTCGATGTGCTTCACGAACCTGGGCTGGGAGTAGAAGATGAGGTCGGAGGACTCGTCGTACCTCTGCATCTCCTGCTCGCCGAAGGGGAAGACGTCGGGGTACTTTGGGTCGAGGAGCACCTTGGCGATCTCGGGGTTGGCGCCCGCAGCCTGACGCGCGACCGCGTCGGAGCGACCTCCCGCGGCGAAAGCGCCACCGGCCATGAAGGAAAACACGCGACGGGACGGTTTCAGCCCGGGCTTGACTGGTGCGGAGGACGAGGACGACGAGGTGGCGGTCGAGGTGCACCGGTTGGTGAGCGCGCGTGCGTTGACGGCGATGGTAGTGGTAGCACGGTTGACGATGGAGGACATCATCAATTCCGAGTCGCGTGTTGGTTGCCCGTCGGTGGTCAGCAGTGTGCCGATCGATCGACGATGGGCACCTCTCGGATAACAAGGCCACGTCGATTGAATGCGAGTTGGCCGGCCCTGACATCGAGGGGATCCGAGGTTAATATTCCCAAAAATTGATAACCTGCCAAATCAAAACATCTCCCGTTAGCTCAGTTGGTAGAGCGGAGGACTGTAGACTATGTCTGTCCAGCAGAGTTCAATCTGCGATCACCTAACTCACGAAGAAGTGAGAAATAGTAATCCTTAGGTCGCTGGTTCGATTCCGGCATGGGAGACCTTTTGTTTTTTTGCACTCTGAGGACATGGGGCGACGCCTCATGGTCTCAGCTACGTCCTGGCGAAGTTTCACATCGATCCGTGAAGTTTGGAGGCGTCGGTGGGGCTGTAGGCGAGCATCGCATCGATGAATGCCAAAAACTTTCAGGCGGAGTTTTACCAAATGCTTCGAAGGTACAAATTATATCGCCCCTCTCTAATAAGCTAAGAGTCTCCTAATGTCACGCTATAGGCCACCTTCATGACGCTATCGCCACGACGATCGCGTCGATGTGCGGCTTCATCAACCAGAATCCGCCGACGGAAGCCGCAGCCGTACCCGCCGTCAGCGCGGCGCCCAAAGCCGTCCCTCCTCCCTCGATACCCTTGGCGCCCATGAATCCGTACCATCGCAGCAGCTTCTGCGCCAACGGCAGCGTGATGAACACCGCCATCGCCGACGACCAGGACTGGACCACCGCCCCCCTCGCCGGCTGCGTCAAGCCCATGAACCAAGCGGTCGAGTCCCCAGCCGCTTCCAACCCCGGCATGAACAGTAACATGTTCAGCTCGTATATGGGGTACTGCGCGAGCACGACAGCCACGTACACCTTCCACGACGGAACCACGGGCGCGTGCTGCGAGTCACCCGTCGCCGTCGCCGGGAGCCAACCCCCGAGTGACCCGTCGTCCAGGTCGATGACGTTCGCTCGAGCCTTGAGAGCGCCCTCGGGGTCGCCGCCGTTGAAGCGTTCACCCCGCTTGAGCCACTCGGCGCGTCGGTTGGAGTGCGTCCACCGCTCCATGTCATCCTGACGCTGGAACACAACAGCCACAGTCTCGCAGTTCGGGGCTCCGCTGTGACGCACGTGCTCCAACGACTCAGTCCTTGATGCGTCGTCCGAAGACTCGGGTCGGTGCAACTTTTTCAACCCTTTAACGATGGGTTTCGTCTCGCCCCCCGCGGCTGGGAAGTGCACCCAGCTGAACCTCCCTTCCGGCAGCGGCCGTCGCCCCGCCGGTACCGATAGACCAGCCTGGCAGTCCTTGTCCTTGAGCACCGCATCGATCAGGGTCTTACCCTCGGTCAGCCACGCCTCGTAGTCTTCGCGTTGTTCCGTGGAGACAACCTTGCTTGTACATACCAAGATGGCGGGCTTGAGCGACGGTGTGGGCCGCTCAATGAGTGGGGATCCCGTCTGAGCGTCCCCAGCATCCGACGACGTCGTCGACGGGGTGCCGAGCAGTAAACGCGGGGATCCCCAAAACTCTCGTCTGGCGGCGTAAAGGTCGCCGCGAGTCAGGGACGCGGCGAAATGGTTCGTGCCGTCCGAGACGGTGGTGGGCACGACGCGCGCCGCGGACGACAACGACGACGTGGAGGGCGCACCGGCGACGCGGCACCAATGCGATGCACTCCTCGTGAGTCCACGAATCATGGAGCTCGCTGAAACGGCGAACCCCGAGGGCCTCGGCGCGCGTGTCGGCGTCTCGCAAATGTGAAGGGTCGCACGGAAAGTTGTCCTTCTTGCGATCTCGTGAAGAGAGCTGGACGTGTGAGCAGCGAGCTCGGAAATCAATCGCCTAGGGTTGCCACTGCGAGAGGAGCGCGAGCTGCGGCGGTCGGGGGCGCTCACGTTCGAGGAACACATATGTTCTTCTCCGTCGCCCTCCTGGGGCGCGCGGCAAAGCGCGCTGGTTACCTGCGGCTGACCACCAAGCGCGCCAAGAAGGGCTACTACAAAGGGAAGGGGGCAATCGCGCCGGGGCGGCACACCAGGCAAGGGTACAAGCTCGATCCTCTGCGCAGGCCGAACTTCATCACGCCGGAGCTCGACCTCGCGTCGTTCCCGCTGAAACCTTACGTCGCCAAGACGGTGCCGAAGAAGCCAGAGCTCGTGCCCGGTGCCGCGCCGGGAGCGGCGTACAGCACCCTCACCCGGCCATGAGAGCTTCTTGGGTTCTCGGTCGGGAAAAAGAAAGAATGGAGGGGCCCCATCGGTTTCAGAGAGAGGGTTCGACGGGACTCGTCGCGAGCCGGCAGGGACACGGGATACACGGCGGACATAGACTTTAGGCTACATCATGATTTAATATCTCGCACGGTAGATCGCATAGCACATCGAGTCATTCCTCGGCGTTTGCCACGGAGACGCGCTTGATGGACGATATCTCAGACGCGCACAGTTGCGACATCTGCTGCTCGAAAGCGGCGAGGTCGTCGTTCTCGTCTCCGCCGTACACGTCCTCGTTCCAGAAGTCCCTCTCCTCGGTCCTCGACGCCTGCGCGCGCCTGTACGGGCTGAGGCTGGACAGCTCGCGGAAGAAGGCTCCCTCCGCGTCCTCCACCTCTTTGTCAACCTCGTTCGACTCCTTCGCCTTCGTCTTCCCGCTGGGTGGCGTCGCCGGGGGTTCGGTGACGTGCTCGTCGCCCCGGTCCGAGCCACTCTCGTCCGCGTCGTTCGTCACGGACCGGGTCCTGGTTCGCGTCGGGCTGTCCCTCGCGCCGAGCGCCTCTATCCACTCCCGGTGCGCCGCAGCCAAGTCAAACTCCAAGCCATTGCCGTCCTTCTCCTTGGCACTCTTCTTGGCACCCTTCACGACCCACTCCGGCAGTGGTTTGACCCCGGCGATCTCACCAGCCTTGACCTCCAACGCCCTCGCCTCAGCAGCCGCCTCGGCTTCCATCACGGCGAGTGCCTTGGACTTCATTCGCTCCGCTCTTTCGGCTCGTTCGCGCTCCCATTGCTCGGAAGCCTCCTTCGCCGTCTGGCCCTTGACGTACGTGTTCTGGACCCCTTCCTCCTCTTCCTCCTTCTGTTTCCGCCTGAGCTCCCGGATGTTCTTCATCACCTGCCGCGAGTCCTTCACCATGTCCATGGCGTGCTCCAGCTGCGCGCGGTACTCGGTGTTCCATCCTCCCGCGTGGGCGTCGTACGGGTTCGCCTCCGTCCCATCCTTCTTCTTCGGTCGCCGCGCCGCGAGCGGGCCGTGCCGGACGTCGCCCCACTCGGAGTGGATGTCGGGGTAGTTGTGCATGGACTGCTCACCGAACACGGAGAGCACGTTGCCGTCCTCGTCCACCGCGGGTATGGCGTCCCCGTCGTGGTCCTCCACGAGAGTCTGCCACCCGTGCTCAGCCTCGTGCGCCTCGATCTCCTGAACCGCGGCGTTCAGGTTGAGCCCGGACGATGACTCGGTGAGCGGTGGGGGCTCAGCATCGTCACCGCCCGACGGCTCGGTGGCCGCGGGGTGGTGTACGATCTCCTCGATGAGCGGCATGTGCGGCTGTGGAGTGTCGCGCGAGGTGTGGAGTCCTCCAACGATCTGAAAATGGAAAGACGGCACACTCGGTTGACTGGACCAAACGGTCGGGGGACGTTATTACTCACGCATCAGTGTGGAGGCGCCCCGCCCCGCCTCCGCGATACATCCCCATTCGTCGAGTAGGGATGTATCGCGACGACACAGACGACGATACAGACGACGCCGCGCATCCCGGATGGGGCGTCGACGAGCGGCTCCTGCGGTTCCGCGAGGGTCCTCCCGCCCCGCCCGAGGACCCCGGCGCCGTCCGAGGAGGGCGGCTTCCCACGTTCACAGCGGCGCCCGTGGACGATGCTCCCACGATTCAGCCCCACGATGCGTCCGCTGAGCTCCCACGTTTTCCGCACAGAGCGACCCAACCCAGCATATCGCAGATGATGGCCGACCCACTGGGCACCCTCAGCGCGCTCCCCGAGCACACGCAGAGGCTAGTCATGGCCCAGTCCATGTTGAGCCAGCAGCAAATACTGATGGGGCAGCTCGCGCGCAGGCGTCAATGGGAGCAGGAGCGATGGGTGCACTGGCAACAACTCCAGGCTAAGGAAAACGAGGAAAAAGAGACACGGGAACGGGCGAGGAAGGAGGAGGAAGAACGCGAGGAACGGGAGAGGCAGGAGGCTGCCAAAGCCGCGAGGGGCCGGTGGAAAATATTCAACAAGGTCAAGGGCGCGACGGGCGCACTCAAGGCCAAAGCAGACGAACGCAAGGCTGCGGATGAAAGGGGTTCTCCCCCGCGGTTCACGACGAACGGCGACGACGATGACGATGACCCGCACGGCGTCAAGTCATACGTCGTGCCGAGACGGCCGGACGGGCTGGTGGACCTCAGGCCGGAGCCGCCCTTGCCGGCGGTTCCAACGCTTTTGTCGTACGACGCGGACGACGGCGTGGACCGTGTCGCGTTCGCCGACAAGAAACGCGCGGAGCTCGACCGTTTAACCGGGGGGGAGGGTGTGCGGGAGGCGGTCCTCGCCGCGGCGTCCGTGCTCGACCCGGGGACGCTCGCCAGGCGCGGTGAGCTCAGGCGCGAGGCGGCGCTGCGGAGGTACAGACGCCGGGTTGACGACACTCAGGTTGACGCGGACGACGACGACGACGAGAACGTCGCGCCGGCGGTCAACTACCTGGACGAATACGAGGGTAAAAGGGCGATCGGGGGTGCGCTGGACTACGCGCGTCGGTTGGAGGAAGAAGCCGAGCTGGCGATGCGCGAACATAAGTTTGTCAAGGCTGAGAGCGTGTGGCGCAGGCTCCTTGCGGTTGAGGTTGGAGTAGCCGTCGGCGGCGTTCGGTCAAAGGCGGCGGCGGTGCTCGCCGCGTCCATGCCCGCGTCTCTGCGCAAGGACAACGACGCGGATGATGACCCGGACCCAGTGGAGGCTGCTCCGGCGCTGTATCAGCTGTCGCGCGCGTTACGAGCTCAGCCCGGTCGAAGGAGGGACGAGGAGGCTATTCTTCTTCGTTCTCTCCACGCGCTCGAGCACGCGGGGCGAGCGGACGGAGCCAATCAGCAAGACGTCACGGACGGCGACGCCCGTCTGACGTACAGGGTACTGAGCGCGCTGCACGCCGCCCGCATCGCCATCGACGCGGAGGTGAACGACACACACTACGACGATGATCACAAATACGATGATCATAAATACGACGGCGTCGACGACGAAGCGGCTCTGGCGTACGCGGCTCGAGCTCTGTCACTCGCCGAACGTCGCCGCGGACCTTGGCATCCGACGACGGCGGATGCCCTGTGTCGTATCGCGTCCAGCCTCGCGAGATTGGGTCGGCTCCAGGATGCGGTCGAGCGGCTGCAGAGGGCGCTGACCGTCTCCAGGAGGGCTCGAGGAGACACTCACGGGGAGACGGGGTACGTCCTGTGCGCGTTGGCGCAGGCGCACAAGAGGCTCGGGAACTTTGAGCGGGCGTCCAGGCTCGAGGCGGAGTGGAGGAGGTGCGCGCCTCGTGCGCGGCAGCCGAGGCCACCGACGCGGATGGAACCGCCGGCGATGTTACGATCGGCGGGGCGTGACGACGTCGGGTTGTTCAGGAAAAGAGTCGTCGACGTTCCCGTTCACGAGGCTGACGTCGATGAGAGCGACGCGGGGAATGTTTCCAAGCCGCCTCCCTCTCGCGCGGGTTCCGATGCGGGCGACCCGCTCACAGGGAACTTCGGTGGAAACTTGCAGGAGCCGAGGCGCGAGGAGGCGAAAGTCGGCCGCGTCGGACTGGTGCCCGCGCTGGACCTCTCGATGTTGCCGCCGCTTGATTTCTCCGACGACGAAGGAGACTGAAACTCAGCTGAATCAATTCATGGATGTGTTTCGTCAAGCTATCATAGTATCCATTGATGCTAATAAGTTCACCATCCAAGTCCTCCACCCTTCGCCATCGCTGACCACATAAACCCTCTCCGATACGCTCTACCATGTCGCCCTCGGACCGTACGTTCCGTTCGACGGAGTCCACCCCGGCGGCAACATTACCCCGCTCGTCCATTGCGCCAACTTGGGAGCGTTTAAATGCCTCTGCTTGTACCGCACGCCATCCTTGACCGTACCCGGAGCGTCGTTCGCACCCCGTTGGTTCACCTCGATGTTCTCCGGGGTCTCTGTGAACTTGAGCCAACAGTCACCTGGTCCGTGCGTGTGTGCATCCGGTTCGAAGCACCCGTCCTTCTCCGACACCGGGCACCATACCCACGCGTTGCATGGCAAGTCAGCAAACGGACCGTGGTGAGGAGGTCCCGGCTTATGTGCTCGACATGCCGACGCGCACGCAGCCGCCGTTGGCTTCCTGTTCCCTATCCCCCACGCCACCGCCAAACCGTCGTAGCTGGCGTGTTCCTCGTACCATGCCACCTGTGACATCCTCGCAGTTTCTGACCGATCGTACTCGACGTTGGTGCGCGATTTCACCAAGCACTCGGGCACGACGTGCGAGTAGCCGTCAACCGCTGGTGACCCGCACTCACGCTTTCGGCTCGGCGGCGTCGACTCAACCAGCGTCACATCTACCTTCCTCATATCCATGTCAATGCCTCCCGTCGGGTCATTCTTTGGGTCCGCGTATCTCGGGAGATGTCCCGACGTCCACGGTGTACCATCACCCCGCGCCATCGCCCCAGGTGGAAGACCCTCGTACAACGTCTGCCGCTTGAGCCAGCACTGTCCAACCTTGTCGCCGCATCCGTCCTTGTCGCCGCAGAACACCCATACGTTACACCCGTCCCTCGCGCGGCACCGCTCGCAGCACGCCGCGGCGTTGGCCACTCTGTGGTCAGCACCCCACACCACGACGTCGCCCGCGAGCTCCAGGTGAGGTTCGACGTTGCAGTCATTCATCGCCCCTGACGAACCTGTCTTCATCGGGGTGTCGTCGTCCAGCGAGGGCGTCGCGGCCGATGGCACAGTCCTGATACGTGTATCATCCCCCGCGGCAGAACCGGACGCTCCATTCCGTCGCTCATGGGGCGTAGGCACGACGTGGATCCCCTCGTGCACGTCGACCGAGTGGTGATGTTGTTGAAGCCTCGCTCCAACGCCCGGCTCCAATCCCGCCTTATCGCTCCCGCGCCCGCCGCCCAGCTTGAGCACCTCGATGACGAGCGTAGCGAGGAGCAGCCACGCGACGGTTCCACGCGGCCCGCACCGCCCGGCCATGTCGCCTCCACAGGCCTGCGGTGCTCCCTCCGGTCTGGGCTCTGCCGACGAATTGTTTTGAAAACAAGTATCGACATGTCTGGTGACGATGAAAACCAACAACCACACACCGAGGGGAGCGCCGAGCATAGCAGCATGAGCGCCCGCCCTAAGTTCGACTCGCGCTCGCAGCGCATGCGCAACGCCGATAGCAGCGCCCGCGGGGTCGGCTCACTCGTCGCGGGCGTCGATAAGCTGCTGGTGAGCAGCAAGTCAACGGGCGTGCTGAATCTAAGCGATCGCGGCCTGTCCGAGATCCCACGCGCTGTGTTCGACGAGGAGGACCCGGACGCTGCGGAGAATGTTCGTGCGCCCGTGCAGACCATCAGCTTTGACGCTCCAGACAGCGGCGGACCCGCGTGGTGGGAGGTGAAGGAGCTCACCGCGCTCGTCGCGTCGCACAACAGCATCACGCAACTCCCGGTCGACGTCGCGAATCTCACCGCTCTGCAACGATTGGACCTGGGATACAACCAACTCGAGTCCCTCCCGGCGACGGCGCTGGCGTCGCTCCCGTTACGGTCGCTGGATGTATCCGATAACAAGCTGCGCATGCTGCCCGATACGCTCCCCGTGGAGACCCTCGCGGTGCTCAACGTGTCGCGCAACCCGAAGCTGTTCAAACTCCCCGAAGCCGTCGGCGCGTGCGCTCGACTCGCCGAGGTGCGGGCGACCGGGTGCGCGCTGACGGAGCTGCCGCGCGCCATCGACATGTGCACCTCGCTGGTCACGCTCGATATCTCCAGCAACCGCATCGGGACCCTGCCGGACGGCATGACTCGCCTGGCGTCACTTCGAGAGCTGAACGTGAGCTGCAACGCGTTGACTGCTTTGCCGAGGGACGTGGGCGCGATGGTGTCCTTAACCCGGCTGGACTGCAGGGAGAACCGCATCACCTGTGTACCACCGTCCATCTCGAGCTGTTCCAAGCTAGCGGAGATCTTCATCGGGCGCAACGAGCTGACGATGCTGACGGAGGCACTCGGGACGTGCGCCGCGCTGGCCACCCTGGACGTGAGCTCCAACCGGCTGAAGGAACTCCCGGCTTCGCTCGCGTCTGGCGCGCCGTTCCGAACCATCGACGCGTCGGGTAACGAGATCACTCGCGTCGCACCGGAGCTCGGGAGATGCGTCAGTCTCCGCCGGCTCGCGCTCGAGGGGAACCCGCTCCGTTCAATCAGGCAGAACATTCTCACGGGCCCCGTCGGTGACCTGCTCAGTCACCTGCGATCGAAGCTCGGCGCGGAGGAAAACGGTGTCGGGGCAGCCTTCCGGGGTGACGAGTCCACGGCGCGCGCGGAGGATGTGTCGCGGGCGGTGGCGACCGCGGCGAGGGTCGCATCGGAGGGTGGACGCTCGTCGGGTGTGTCGCTGAGGGGTCAACGGCTGGAGAGGCTGCCGGATGATTTCTGGAGCGTGGTCGCGAGGGGAGTGACGTCCGTCGACTTGGGCGAGAACGGCTTGTTGGACGGCGTGGACGCGGGTGAGGTTGAGCGTTGCGACGGACTCGAGACGTTGCTGCTGGATGGCAACGCGCTTGAGCGGTGGCCGCTACCACGCCGCGAGGGAGGTCCCTTGGCGCTGACCGAGCTAAACCTCGCGGGTAATAAGGGTCTCTCCGCCACAATGCTGCCCGGTGCGTTTTCTCGAGCGACTCGGCTGCAAAAGCTGGACCTCACCGGGATTGTCTTCCGTCCTTCATGCGGACCGAACCTGCTAGCGCCTCTCTCAGAGACGCTGACGGAGCTTCGATGGGGTAAGGCGATGCTGGACGCGATCCCGGACGAGGTGTTCAACCTGCGAAAGCTCCGCGTGCTTCGGTTTAACGACAACCGCATCCGCGAGCTGTCCCCGGCGGTTTCGTTGCTCGATGAGTTGGACGAGCTCGACTTGACGAATAATGACCTTGGGACGTTACCTCCGGAGCTTGGGTTACTGACGAGACTGCGGTGGCTCGGGGTGGAGGGTAACATGCTCCGGATGATAAGGCGACCGGTGATTGAGCGCGGGACGAAGGCTCTGTTGGAGTACCTCCGGGACAAGCTACCTGAGAGTTTCGTCGTGAGTTAGTTCAACGCTATGACTAGTTACTCGTCAAATGTCACGGCGTCATCCAGGTGCACTTGGCAGCCCGCCGCCCTTAGCTTGCGTATCGCAGCGGACACGCTCGTCAGCTGATTTTCGCGGAGGTCCAACTCCCTCAGCGACGTGAGCTGCCAAATCTCCGCCGGCAGACTTGTCAGCTCATTCCCGAGGAGGGACAACTCCCTCAGCGACGTGAGCTGCCCGATCTCCGCCGGCAAGCTCGACAGCTGACTGTAAGAGAAGAACAACACCTTCAGCGACGGGAGCTGCCAGATCTCCGCTGGCAAGCTCGTCAGCTGATTGCCGCCGAGCTTCAACGTCTCCAGCGCCGTGAGCTGCCGGATCTCCGGCGGCAACCTCGGCAGGTGATTGGCGTCGAGGTACAACCTCTTCAGCGCCGTGAGCTGCCCGATTTCCGCCGGCAAGCTCGACAGCAGATTGCCTAAGTGACACCCCCCATCGGGATGCTCAATGTCGCCAAGGTCCAACTCCACCAGCGACCTGAGCTGCCCAATCTCCGCGGGCAAGCTCGTCAGGTAATTGGCGTTTAGGTCCAACTCCTTCAGCGACCTGAGCTGCCCGATCTCCGCCGGCAAGCTCGTCAGCTCATTGCCGAAGAGGTTCAACCTCTCCAGCGACGTGAGCTGCCCGATCTCCGCCGGCAAGCTCGACAGCTGGTTGCCCTCGAGGTCCAACCTCGTCAACGACGTGAGCTGCCCGATCTCCGCCGGCAAGCTCGTCAGCTGATTGGCGCCGAGGTTCAACTCCCTTAGCGCACTCAGGCGCCCGATCTTCGCCGGCACAGCTCCGGTCAGGCCTAACTCATCCAAGTCGAGCTTCACCACCCGGCCGTTTTCCATCGTCACCCCGCACCAAACTTCTGGTCGCTCGTTCTCCGGCCACCGCTGGACCAGGTAAGGCTCATCTGACGTCGGCCAAGTATCACGTAGCATGCGCAACACGAGGACGTCGTCGCTCACGGGCCCAGGCGGATACATGACGGGATATCCTCTTGTACAGGACGTCGTCGCCCACGGAAGACCGAGATCGTTGCGAGCCCACTTCAGAACCTCGAAGTTCCGTTGCACGCAGGCGTACTCGCAGAGGCGATCCTTGTGCACCCCTATGAGCTCCAACGCCCGCTCCTTCCCCAGGGACCGCACACGATCATTGTCCAGGAGACGAACGACCAGAAGACGAACGATGTCGCCCTTCACACCCTCGAAGTCCAAAGGACGCGGCAAAGCCCTGAGCAGGGAAAAAGCTTCTTGAAACGTCGAGCTCAACGCCAGTATGTGGTGAGCTTCGATGCGCTCGATGTGGGAAAGGATGAGCTCCTTAAGCTCCGCGGGAAGAGCGCAAAGGTTGGCGTTCATGTCGAAGGCTGTTGCGCTCATGAGGCACGGCGATACGACCGCAGCTGAGAGTGACAGGGCGCGTCGTTGCTTTTTGCCGAAAAGTAGCTATCCTCGGAAGAAACAAGCGAAACAGACGTCGGGGCAACGACAACGACACGTGGAACTCACAACCCACCGCGCATGCCGACGCGAGGGCACGAGCACGCTATCGGTGACATTCTCAGAGGCAAGAGGGACGGGGACGATACGACCATGCCCGTGACCCCCACCAGGAACCGCGCGAAGCCCGCGGCGATCACGACGGTCACAGACTTCGACCTCGACCCGGCGAGAAGGCTCCTTTTCTCCTGGTCCCTCCGACGCTACCTCACGACGAAGCCGCCGTCGACGGTGGTGCACCTTTCCCGAGATGAAGATACCATAGGCAGTGCCATGTCCAAGCTTGCACGTCACGGGATACTCGCCGCGCCGGTGCTTGACGAGTGCCAAGGACACTTCTTCGGGTGAGGGAGGACCCGCGATACGACCCCAAAATACCGCCCGCCCCTCTCAGGTTGACGAAGGTTTCACATTTTTGGCTTTTCTACGTTTGCCGCGACCCTACCGTCTGGTTCCTGAGCTGTCTGGACATACTGCACGCGTTCATCGCGAGCATCGACCCGTCACTGACCCGCGCGGGCTACGTCGAACGCCTGACCCGCGAGCAGCGCATGTCTGAGCTTGACTCAGTCGCTGAGGACTTTCTCGCCGCGCCGCTGGCCCGGGTACGAACGTCGCCCGACGGTAAGTTGGTCTTCGGCGGCCACGGCGACGATGCCACCCTCCTCGACGTCGTGTCGCACGGGTTCTTCCACCGGCTCGCGACACGGACAATGAACGGGGGAGTGAAGGTGGGTTCAGTGGGTTCTGACCCCGGTAAGTTTCACGTCAAGCGAAGGGAACACCCGACGCCGCTCACGAACGCGCAGAAGGAACACCAAGAGCAGGTCGTGGCTAGCTCTCCGCCCGTGCGTGATGCGGGTTTCGCGTCAGCCTTTCAGCGCCCCCCACTCGGCAAAAACAAGCACGTCCGATTCAAGGACGCGGAAGATGGCGGGTCTGTTGAGGGGGCTTCTCCGTCGACGCCGACACCGTTTACGCACGCCCTCGGCGTTTGCCACCGGTTGGCCGTGTTCGATGTCGATCGCGATAAAACCGAGCTAACAGTCACCGCCGTCATGTCCCAGCTCGACGTCGTCAGATTTTTCCACCGGCACACCGAGGCTCTCAATCACCTGCGCGACATGACCCTCTCGGAACTCGGTCTTCTTACAAGTCCGCGCGGAGTGGTCACCGCGCCGTGGGACTCGACGGCGCTCGAGTGTTTCAAACTGATGTCAGAGCGCAAGGTCAGCGCGGTGGGTGTGGTAGACCGCGACGGTGAGCTCGTCGCCAACCTGTCCGCCTCGGACCTTCGCATGCTCGATGAGAGATCGTTTCGGCTCCTCGCGCTGCCCGTCGCTGAGTTCATCTCGAGGCGAAAGGGTGACGCCATTGGTCGGAGAGGAACGCCCTTCGCCGAGGCCAGGGAGATGGAAGCGGGCGAGCGCTTAAGGGAGTGTGATGTGGACACCTTTCGTGACGACTCGGATGGGTCCGACGGATCGGACCCTTCCACTCGGATATCGGCGAGTAGAACCTTCGTCGAGCTCATCTTCGCCAGGGCTGAGACGACGCTCGGGCGGCTGGTATCTCTCATGGCGACTCACTCCATCCACCACGTTTACGTCATCAACGAGAACGACGCGCCCATCGCGGTCATCACGCCGACGGACGTGCTTCGCTTGTTCGTGGTGGACGACGAGGACTGCTTGTGGAACGTGGTCTGGGCGCCGGGGCAGGGAGTTGAGGAGGCCATGGACGCACACGATTAGGGTGCTCGGCACCGCTAAAATGTTTGACATCAAAATTTCACCCTTCTTGTGCCAGTTTCGTTCTGGATTCTCGGAAGAGAACTCTAGCTCTTAGCGTGGTCCCCTCCCCTAGCCTCACATACCGGCGCGCGTGCCACGCGCACGAGACGTCATGGCGTCCGGATCCTCGTTCTCGAGGTATTCGACCATCGTCCCCGAAGCCATCGAAGACGGGGACGATGCGGGGAACGGGGGAGGCGAGATCGAGATCGAGGCTTCGGCGAAGAGCGGCGGGTCCGATCCCTTCGCCGACGCGGCAGCCGTCGCCGAGCAAAGGGATGCGGAGGATGCGGAGTTCTTCAGCAGCATCAAGGAGGTGGACGACCTCGTGTCCAAGACCAACCTGCAGTGGGCGCTGCGAGAGTCGGGGGACGTCGCCACGGCGTTGGGAGGAGACGCCGCCGGATCGTCGGGCGGCGGCGGGACCGCCGCGCAGAAGCGACCGAAGGCTCGCCCTCGCCCGGCCCCATCGAAGGATCCCGAGGGCGAGATGTCACCCGGCGGTGCAGAGAAGCTGAAGGCGCTGAAGAAGCCTTCCGTGCCCGGCCCCGAAGCGGCTGCCGTGCCCAACCCCGCGCAGGCTCCGCTCGCGTTGGCGCAGGCTCACATTCAGGCGATGCGCGCCAAGCTGAAGGTGGTGGAAGCCTTGCTCGAGGACGAGGCCGAGTCCGTGCCGCATCTGCGGTCGATCGTCGGTGAGATGAGTGGTGAGGATTTCCTGCAGGTGTGCGAGGAGCGAGCGCTGGCCGGTCGGTGCGCTTGGCCGCTCTGCGCGACGGCGCTCGTTAAAGCCGCCAAGTCCGTTCCGGCTGCATCTGGGAAGAAGTCCACCAAGCCGGAGGGGAAGTATCGGATAGACACCAAACAACGTAAGGTGTACCTGAAGGCGTCGCTCAACATGTTTTGTTGCGCCGCGCACAGGATCGAGGCTGAAGAGTTTGGCACGACGCTCGCGTTGGACCTGACGGGTGAGGGTGGCGAGGAGGCGAAGGAGGCGTCGGCGGCGGAGTCGGGCTTAAAGGCTGGTTTCCTCAACGCGAACAAGGGCAAGGACAAGACGCAGACAAAGGAGGAGAGACACAAGAAGATCGTCGGGAGGGAGCCGCCCGTGAATCTGCCGACTAAGAACGTGGATAAGTCGTTCGGTAACGTCAACCAAAACATCAAGATGGACGTCCTCGAGAAGCGACCGCCCCGGGCGACCGCGGCGCCGGCTCCAGCGCCGCCGACGGTGCCGGAGGGTATGGACGCCGCGGAGGCGGCGATGAACGTCGAGGGGTTCATTCCCAAGAAGGGCATCGAGCCGCCGAAGAAGAAGGCGCCGTCCAAGTTCATGCAGATGCGAGCCAAGGAGAAGGGCGAATCGGGCGAGTCGAGCGAGTCGGCTCCGCGACCGGAATCTCCCGCGCCGAAAGGAGTTCTCAAGAGCGGCGTGAAAGCCGGGTCACTAATGGAGAAGATGGAGCCCGCCGGAAAGGGGGTGTGTTTCGACACGAAGCTGGAGACGGGACCCACGGGGAGCGAGTACGAGCAGACGCAGGAGGAGATCGCTGAACTGGCGCAGAGGCAACAAGACTTTGAGACTGCTTCAGAGTCGCAGCTCGACGCAACGGCGACCGGGAACGGCGCTCAGTTTTACTTCAACGTGTACGGAGAGGGCGGCGTCCACGAAACCTCGGGGAAGAGCGCGTCGGTGACGAATATGGGCCAGTTCTCCGAGGGGCAGATCACACGGGTCGCCCCCGAGGCGGCGGAACTATACGTCGACGTCGATGAGGAATCCGACGACAAGGATGAAAACGGCGGAGATTTGGCAAACGACGCGGGGGTGAACGGCGCCATGGAGGAGGCAATGCGAGCCGCCGAAGTCGCAGCGCGGGCCGTGGACGCCGCCGGGGATGATCAAGGGAGGAAAGCGGCGGCTGAGCTTGCGCTGAGCGAGGCGAGAGAGGCGCTTCGACTGGCGCTGAGTAAGGCGGGCGGCGAGGACAGCGGCGACGAGGGCGCCACGACTGACGGGGAAAGCACCGACGGCGAGGGCGGCGAGATGAACGCGCGTGGTGCGGGACCGCCCGTTTCCGAATTTGGGTCGACGTGGATGATGATGGACGGGTGGGTGACACGGTCCACTTTCCACCTCCTCGGCGCCGCGGTGGTGGATGACGAGGAAGGCGTCCCGGAGGTGCCCACGCGGACGGGGTACGCCGTCGACCAGGTCAAAGCCGCAGCGCACGAGATATCCCGCGCGCTACCGGCCGTGATTCGGACCCTGGGTCTGCGACAGACCCCCACGGCGCTGGAGCAGCCACTCGGTCGGATGTTGCGAACGTTCTACTTCGATCGCGCTACTCCGAGCCTGCGCCCGGAGCGGTGGGCGCTTGTCACGGCGATGATGCTCGAGGCGATTTCGACAAAGACGATCCGCGAGGGCGAACGGGATGATCGCCTGCCGACGCTCGTCGAGGACATGGTCAAGGCGGTTGGAGATGGCGGTGGAATGGCGCAGCTCTTGGAGAAGGCTGGGTCGAACCAGCACGAGCGTCAGGTGATGCTGGAGCTGCTCAGGGGCGAGTGCGCCGGCGGCGTTTGAGAGTAGTATAGACTTGCTCAGCAGATCAACGTCACGTCATCACGTCGCTTCTTCCGAGGAAACTTTTCGTTCGGCAAAAGCCACCCGTCGGAGCGCAGTCGTCACAACCCAGCCGCGCGTTGCAGTACATATCGGCACAAGATGTTCGACCTGAACGCCGGCCTCTGCGCTCTTCCCGTGGATCTCCGGGCGATCGTCCTTTCCCACATCGAGTGCGTCAAAACGCGACAGATAGTGGCGTTGAGCTCGACGTTTCGGGAGGCTTTTCCCCTGGACAGGGCTTTGCCGCGGACTTTCGACTTCGAGGGGGTTGCGGGCGACGATATCTTTGTGCTCCTCTCGCCACCAAAAGCCTCCGAGACAAATCGCGAAACCCCCATTTGAGTTCGCGAGGGGTAATTTGGTTAAAAATGCATGTGACCGAAGCCTTCCTCGCTCAGAAGCACACCGATGGCCGCCGCTGCAGGCATATGCGCACGG